>JAAUYB010194722.1_pt1 | contig 21948 bp, 10 predicted proteins | sample 7278071 | NCBI WGS metagenome assembly JAAUYB01 (sample SAMN14350121, study PRJNA611818) | marine sediment metagenome | isolation source: surface marine sediment (1.8m) | place: French Polynesia: Moorea | collected 2018-08 | reverse complement strand
GCACCGCAATGTCCGATTCCATACGGCAGTACGATGTACCGGTCTGGTTGGATGATACGCTGCACGCGGTCTTTCGCTATAAAACCGCCGTGGACCCCGGCAAACATATCCGTCTCGACGGACAAAATCAGACCGTGGGCAATCGCCGCCAGGGCTTTCTTTTGATTCCCGAGGGTCGTCATCGACTGGTGGTGGAAGCACCGGGTGAACTGTTTGCCCGCCTGGAACAACCCAAACAAAGTCGCATGTTGTTCCCCAAACTCAACGGCGGGGAAACCGGAACCTTTCAAGAGGAGCCTGCCGACCAGACCCACAAGCTTCCCCTGCCCGGCTCTTCCGACCACGGGCTCATCGGTCGTGCGGCCGCTCAATGGGGTAATCCCCACGAACGCGAAAGCTCCCTGGCCGCGCTGGCCACCTTGCAAAGCCGGGCCGATGCCCTGGCCGATCCCCACCTGACCCGGTGGGTCAATGAACTACGCCTCTATCTGCCCTACCGCACCCTGTTGCCCTACAAAAGTGAAACGCCGCACACCCTGGTCCCGCTCATCGGCGCCAATGAGGACACCGTCTGGTTCACCCTGCCCGCCCAAGGAGAAGAAACCCGGGTCTCCTACCGCGTGGACAAACTGCTGTTCCCCGTTCCCGCCCGCCTGCTGGTCGATCCGGCCGACGAGGCCCCGGTCTTCCTCATCCAAACCGGCGACGGCGCGGAGATCCCCCACCAGGTGGTTCCCCGCGAGGGCAAACGGTTCGGACGCGTCGACTTCCACATCCCCGCCGGCTGCACCAGGTTGACCATCCGACAGGTGAACGGCGTCACCACCGCGCCGGTCTGCCTTCAGGTCGCCGCGAGCGGAACCTTCCACCTGCAACAACCCGAATTCAATTATTATCGCCAAAACTTGGGCATGGACCTCTTCGACTGGTTCCTGGCGTTCTCGGCAGACCAACCGTTGAAACCCACCTCGCCCATCCAAGCCCTGGCTCATCGCAACCTGGCCAGGCACTTCCACGGCCTGAAACGACTGCTGCGAGGCGGTGAAATCGAATCCGTTAAAACCTTTGTATCGCCCGCCCCACAAAAAGCCGTCGCGCCGGATCAACTCCCAAAACTTCGCCGACAAGCCCGCGATGCCGACAACCTCCATCAGGCCCTTTCGCTTTGGCAGAGAATAACCTACACTTCCGACCAAACTGAAGATCATCTACAACTGGTCGAAACCCTGTTCAAACTTCACGAGCACAACCTGGCCGAGGCGCATCTCAAGCACCTGGCCCCGAAAAGGCAAGAGACCATGGAACGCCTGGCCCGGTTCTATCGCGAAGAAGAAAACGGCCGAGGCCTGATCGACCTCCATCGAGACTTATACCTCCGCCGCAAGAACCGGTCGTCCCTGGCCGAATTGGCGAAAGTTCTGGCCGAACGCGGCGAGCTGAGAATCGCCGCGGCCGCTGCCCAAATCGCTGATGTTCAGGAGCCCGTCAATCCCAACCCCTGGCTGGAAGCCCGCACCAGGGTTACTTACTTCGACGCCGGCACCACCCTGTACAATACTGAAACAGATCGCACCTACCGCGCCTTCCGCCTCAACCACAAGCAACACATGTCCATGCAGATTGAAGGTCCCACCCGCTTGCGCGTGCAGGCTCGCCCCCTCCATCGCGAGGATGAGCCGGCCCTGGACGGCGGCTTTTCCCTGAAAGTGAACGACGGTCTGGTTTGGACCCCCTACTTCCAAAACCGGCCCTCGGCGGCCGTGACCATCAAAAGCGGTTCCCAATTCCAACCGGGCCGCCCCGTGTTTCGCGAGATCACCCTGGGGCCGGGAACGCATCATGTAAGCTTAACCGCCGACACGCATCACCTGATTGTCCGGTTCCGCGAACGCGCTCCCGATCAGGACCAATTGACGAACCTGCCCTGGGAAACCCGCCTTTACAAGGCCCTGGCCGAGGACCAAAGCTTGCCGCGACCCGAAAGTCCCGGCCAGGCAGCCGCCTATTTGCAAGCCGGGATGTATCAAAATCAAAATGCCAATCTCCTGATGATCGAGGCGGCGGCGCTCCAAGCGAATATGCCGCCCTATAAACCCCTGGCTGAAATCGTGGATCGGTTGACCGAAAACACGCACTGGCGCGGGCTGCGCACCGTGGACAATAACGCGGGCATTCGCCTGCTGCCGGATTCCGGTGAGACCGTCAACGATTACCTGCGCACCCGTGAAGCCCTGGTCACCGCAACCGGACCCGGCGAAGTGCTCATTCGCGGAGAAAACCGGAAAACCTTAAGGCTGGAAAGCCCCGGGTATACCACCGCCGTCCTGAGCGTCGCCGTAGACGGCATCCCCGCGCTCCCGCCTGATCCGGTCCAGGTGACCGTACGTCTGAACCGCAACAAAATAAAAAGCTTCAGGGTAGAACCGAACGCACAGTGGGCCCATCTGAACATCCCCCTCAGTCCCGGCAGCCACAACTTACGCATCGAGGTCAAGGAAGCCCGCAACAACCAGTTCCTCCGAGTCCGCCTGGATCCCGAAATGCTGCGTCCCGAAACAAATACCTGGTTCGTCGCCACCCGCGAACAACCCGTCAGCCTTCGTTTCCACCAACCAACCCGGCTGCGTGTGGAACAACAGGTTCCCGGGGGAATCCACGTCAGTTATGTCACGGTTACCGACACTCCGGCCAGGCTGGAATGGAAACCCGAACCCGGAAAACGTACGGCTCTCTACCGTTTCGCCCGGCGTGTCGATCGACATACTCCCGATGAACCCGAGCCCTTGCAAACCGTCCAAAAGCCGGAATGGCTATCCCTGGCCACTTCCGCCTTCAGCCGGGACAACTTCGAACAACAGATCAACCATACCCCGAGCCCGGTAACCTGGTCTTTCGAAACCCTGGCCCGTGACCGCACCCTTGCAGAAGACGAGGACGGTCGTACCCAACACGACCGCTTCAACGAGGGTCGCGTCACCTGGCGAGGCAATCTGTTCCAAGGCAACTCCCGCCTGCGCTTCCAATGGCGCGAACGCGAAAGCGGCGGACGGACCCTGGCCTTGAGCGGCGCCCAAACGCTCACTACCGAATCGGGTCATCGTTGGCAGGCATCGGCATCCGTCAACCAACAGGACGCGGACGAATCCCTCTGGTCACTCTATGCACGCCTGCGCTGGTCCAAACGCTATCGATTGCAGGGGAACCTGAGTCACCGTTCTAAAGCCGAAATCTTCGGTCGACACCTCAGCACGGAACAAGCCCCCGCCGATATCACCGGCCCCGTCGATATCGATGTTTTCAGTCCCTATAAGGCAGACCACCCCTACGGCTTGCGTCTGGGCGACGAACTGATCTGGCAACCCTTTGCGGACAGTTGGTTCAACCTGGAAGGCCGGCTTGACAGCAACCGGGACTTCACCTCCCTGGACCGAGCCTCCTTGGACATCGGCTGGAGCCAATTGATGGGTCCCTTCCAACTGTCTCTGGCTACCAGCGCCCGGCGCTATTTTGCCGATGACCACCGCCGCCGTGACGCCGATTTCCTGCGCCACTACGTTGATCTGTCCTGGTCCCGGCAACGACGCGGCGCCCGCCGCTGGGAAGCCCGACTGCGCGTCATGACCGACAACAAGGGCAAAACCGATTGGACCCTGTCGCTGAACCACATCATGGGCGACATCGGCAACTTCCAAAACTACGCGCCGCAAGAAGTTCTCTTCCGGGGCCTGAAAACCAAGCGCCTGACCACTGAGGGAGGACGCTGACGACCTTGATCGGAACATGTGCAGAACGTGATCCAGCTTACCCCGTCCAAGGTAGGGGTACTGCCGCTTGCCGGCGTATCAGCGGGTAGTGGATCGTGGTGATCCCTTGAGATGACTTGGAGGCGTTACATCATGATGGAAGAACTATTGTCCCGCGACCTTTCCCAGCTCTGGTCCAAACTTCACCGCAAGCGTATTCGGTCCCTGGTTCGGGATTTCCTTGCCGACCATAAAGCCGAACCAACCCCGCACCGGGTGGTGAAGTTCCTGATGTCGCGCCTGAAGTCCTCCCGGGAAACCATGGCCGCCATGGACTCTCGCTTCGCCGGTTTTATGAATCGCTACCGCTCCGCCGGTCGTCGTCAGCGTCCGCAACACTTGATGGACTTCGCCCGCGACCTGGGCGCTGACGCCCGGCAACTGCGCGGTGACCGGCGGGCTCTGAATCGTTACCTGGATGACGAGGCTCTGGCCGACCGCTACCGTCGCTGTCGGGGTGAGGCCGAGCGCGACCAGTTGTTCCTGCTGGAACGTTTGGGCATGCTGGGCGCAGAACTACCCGACATGCGTCGCGAGTTGGTTCATCAGTTAACTCGTTGGCTGACCCCGAAACGAGGTGACGCCGTTCAAACCTCTGCCTTTGAGGCGCTTGGTAAAATTGCAGCCGCCGAACGTTTTGCGGCCCGCGCCCAGCTCTTTCCCAAGAAGTTACCGGGCTTCGCTACCAATCGCGCCGCCGATGAAACAGCCGATGTCCGGGTCAGAGCCGCCGCCCTGGAGTTGCTCACCCAGTTGGAACCGCACGCGGCCGTTCACCTGGTGATCAACCTGTTCCGCAATCGCAGGCCGGGCGACCAACTCTTCCTCAGACATCGCGGATTGCTGATTCTGGGACGTCACAACCTGCTCTCCCGGCCCATTGCCTCCCTGGCTTTTAACGACCCCAGCCCCTTTGTTCGTCAGGGTTTGTGTAAGGTCCTGCCCGGCCTGCCCCTGTCCATGGCCGAGGATTTCCTGTATTGCCTGATTTTCCAAGACTCCGCCGAGGAAGTCCAAGGCGCCGCCCTGTGCGCCCTGCCTCAACTGGCCCGATCGGAGGACGGCTTGGAGACCGCCCGCGAATTGCTGGTCAAGGCACTGGAGTATAAACTCCAGGGATTTCCGGCAAGTGTCGCCGTCAGCGTCACCCTGCAAATGGTGGAGGTAGCCGGCGATACCGAAACCCTGATCCGCTTCAACCGGGCGCTGGAAATCTTGCATGACCGCATCGAAGACTCGTCCATCCGCCGGGAGGCTGCTTGGATGATGGAGCGCTTGTGGTGCCTGGCCGATCCGGTTCGGGAACAGCTGCGAGTAGACCTGGCCGATGCGGTTGCCAAGGTTAGCCCGGGAAAATCGGTGCGACTGCCCGCCGCATTGGTTAATCGTACGGACCGACAAAGCTTCGGCCGCATCCTGGCCGTGTTGGCTCAAGAAGATTTCGGTTTGGATCTGGAGGAAGGTTTCACCGGCTTCCGCCTGCGTCGCACGCCCACCTTCAAGTTCCGCCTGTGGCGCTGGTGGTATGAACTGACCCACCCCGCGCCGGATAAACGTCAGGGCTATGATCACACCAGGGGGCGCCATAGTCGAGCGACCCTCAGAGCCCCGTCCGGCATCATGGCCGAAACCACGCCGGCGCGTGTTCCCGGTGAGCCGCTGCTTTTCCCCGAAGAAGGCGGCCGACGCCCCTTCCTGCCCTTGCCCGACGATGCTCTCTCCGCCCTGGACCTCACCCAAAAGCAGGGCGCCATGCGCTTCGTCACCGGCGAAGGCGTGGTCACCCTGACTCCGCCCAAAAGCCTGTGGAAACGGCTGCGCTCCGCCTTCCGACTGAGCACCGGCTTCACCCGACTGGCTCGCCTCCGCAACTGGCGACCCGGCGATGCCTTCGCACCCGGCGCCTACACGGAGGCCCTGCGAAAAATGGATTTCAACCTGACCATCGAACCTCTGGAAAAGAACCGGACCTTGGACCCGGGCGTCACCCGATTCTTCGGTGTGGCGCCCCTCCTGGTCATCTCCGAACAATGGGTCGCCTTTCGCAACTACCTGGGTTCGTTCTACGACAATTCTCTCCGCGATCTGGCTGTCTTCATAGGAACAGCAGTTGCCGCATTCCTGACGCGAAGCATATGGCTGTATCACAAAGTGCGCATGGCCAGGGACCGTATCCCCCTGGTGATCGGGGGCTGGGGAACTCGCGGCAAATCAGGTACGGAGCGACTGAAGGCGGCGCTGTTCAACGCCATGGGTCTGCGCTTCATGTCCAAAACCACCGGCTGCGAGGCCCGTTTTCTCTATGCCCAATCCATGGGCGCTCAGCACGACATCCCCCTGTTTCGACCCATGGGCAAGGCCACCATTTGGGAACAGGGCCGCCTGGCTCAATTGGCCGACAAGATGAATACGGAAGTCCTGCTGTGGGAATGCATGGGCCTGAACCCGCTTTTCGTGAGGGTGCTGCAACACGACTGGATGCGCGACGATATTGCCACCATCACCAACACGCACCCGGACCATGAGGACCTGCAAGGCCCCTCCGGCCTGGATGTTGCGCAAACCATCAGCAACTTCATCCCGGCGGGCTCGCAGTTGATCACCTCCGAGGAAACCATGCTGCCGGTGCTGCGCCACAAAGCGATTCAACTGGGCACTCGCATGCGGAAGGTGGGTCGAATTCAAGCCGGGCTATTGCCCCGCGACCTGCTGGAACGTTTTCCTTACGCGGAACACCCCTATAACATCGCCCTGGTTGCTGACATGGCGGAGAGCCTGGGCATCGAGCCCGACTTTGCCCTCAAGGAAATGGCCGACCGCGTGGTGCCCGACCTGGGCGTGCTGAAAACCTTCGTTCCGGCGCCGGTTGCGAACCGTCAACTCAGCTTCGCCAACGGCATGTCGGCCAACGAGCGCCACGGCTGCCTGAGCAACTGGCGCCGCCTGGGCTTCGACGGTTTTCCCCTGGAGACGCACCCGGATACGGTGATCACCGTGGTCGTCAACAACCGCGAGGACCGCATCACCCGTTCGCAAATCTTCAGCGGTATCCTGGTGCGAGACCTGAGCTTCGACACCATGATCCTGGTAGGGACCAACCTGACCGGAATGGAAGGCTACCTGGCCGAGGACTGGGAATCTTACTTGTCTGAACTGGACCCCTACGCCCCGGAATCGGCACCCGATCGGATGGCCCGACGTTTGCGCATTCCCCACACCGCACGGATGGTGCAAAACCGCCTGACCGTCATGTTGAGCAGCCTGGTCGACGAGCCGACCGCGCAATCGGTCGCCCGCCACTGGCAAACCCCGAAACAGGTTATCGCGGGCCTGGCCGTTCTGGACAACGACCGCCGCAACGTGCTGATGCGCTTTCTGGAACAAGACCTGGCAGACTTGCATGACCTGAAAAAATTGGAAAAACTGATGGCGACCGAGCAAAACAAAACAAGGGTCACCATAGCCTACCGGGACCTGCTGACCCGGTGGTTCAAGCGCAAAATCATCACCCTGCGTTCGCCCCATCTGACCGGCGAACAGATGCTGACGGCGATCATCGAGAGAACCCCCTTCGGCATGCACAACCACATCATGGGTCTGCAAAACATCAAGGGACCGGGTATGGAGTTGGTGCGCGCCTTCCAGGAATGGGAGCCCTTCCACCACACTTGCGAACACATCCGCCAGGGCGATCTAACGGCAAGATGCGACGGCCTCATCAAACTGGAAGAGCTGGGCAAACCCAATATCCTGGCCGGGGAAACGGTTGCGAATACCCTGACCTGGTGCCGGGAACAAAACAGCGACCAACAGGAAGATCCGCGCATCATCCGCCTGGAACAAACCCTGAGAAACGCCCCTCAAAAGGAAGACCACAAAAGCGAAAATCAAGGCGGCGCCCTGAAAGGCATGCTTTCCCATCTCGACGCCTTCCTGGAAGCGGGCCGAGCAATTCGCCGCCGAAAAAAGGCAGATCGAATCTACAAGGACCTGGCCGCGGAAAGAATCGGCTTCAACAGGGCCGCCGCGGAGCTACAAGCCCTGGAGCAACAACAAAAGTAACGTGAACCGGCCCCCACATAAAAGGATCTGAAGCCGGCACCATGACCTAACTCGTCAAATAAATGGTGCTTACCGGCATGGTGGGGGTTGGTTCGCGTCGGAGAGCCATGACTATAGAACTGGAAAATGACAGGCCCGAAGGGTAAATCCCAGAGTAGCCGTGCCGAAGACGAAGGCCTTCGGAAAATAAAAAAACCGACTCCAACGCTCTCGGTCCCTCCCTCGCGAACAAACGCCCCCCGCGCTCATAAGCACGATTCAGTAACCTCAACGTTTTTTCCCCTACTCATGCCTGTCCACGGGGCGCTTGTTCACGCTACTTTTACCTACCCCAAGGGCGTAATTCCACGTCCGTGTAGTAGTAGGTCAATATCTTGTCGAAGGTCCAGCCCATTCTGGCCATGCCGAAGGCACCTACCTGACTCATGCCGACCCCGTGACCCCAGCCTCGGCCCAGGACCGTCAGGTGGACCAGGCGGTCGCCCCGGTAGGTGGGCACCAGGTCGAAGAGATTGTCCTTGACCCCCAACGACCAGCGGATGCGCAGGCCTTTTACCGTGAATTTACCCTTGTCCGTGTCGAACTCCAGAAGGGTTACCCGACCGCTGGCCGCTCGGCGCACCACGCGCACGTCGTTGATATTGCCCAGGCCGCGAACATAGCGTTTTGCCCGGCGGTTCAAGGCGTCGATACCCTTTTTCTCCTTCCAGGTATCGAAGGCGCTGAAGCGGTCCACACTGGCAACCACGCCGCTCTCCTTGACGCGGATGATGCTGCTTGGGAACGGTCCCTGGAGCAGGTAGATGCGGTCCCATTCCTCCAAGACCGGTTGATCGACGAATTCCAGCCGGTCGTTGATGTCGGTGATGTAGTGGCGGACTGTTTCCAGGTTCAGGGCGCGCCTGTTCTTGCCGCGGCTCAGCACCATCTTACCGCCCGAGATTTCCTCCAGGCGGTAGCGTTTCCACTCTATCTCGGGCCCGAGCGATTGGCACCAGGACAACAGCAGTTCATGGGCCCAGGCCTTCTCCACCGGCGTGTCCAGGGTGAAGGTTTCCAACAGGTCGCGGTGAACCAGGTCGTAGCGCACCAACAGACCCGCGAAGCTCGCCATGTCGGACGGCACCGTGTAGTGACGCAGCAGGACGCCCAGATCTGCCTCCGTTACCTGGTTTTCCAAGGAATCGCCCAGGAAGCTCAGTTTCGACAGGGTCCGCCAGAACTTTTCGTGCGATACGCTCGGACCCCTGGGAATACTGGGTACCTCGCCCAAGATCCAACTGAACGTTTTCAGTAGTTTCGCGAAATCGTTGCCGCTCAGGTTGCCGTTCAGGTCAGGGACCTTCTTGAAGCCGTAGAACAGCAGCCGTACGGCCAGGTCCTCGGGCGCCTTCTCGAAAAGTCCGCGATCTACCTTGCGCTTGGGTAATCGCCAGGTGGGATAGTCGGCCACGTAACTGGACTTGCCGCGCAGGTAGGGCTCGTTGCGGCCGGGGAAGACGTTTTCCACGTCGTCGGTGGCGCCGCCGCATGTGGACGTGTAGAGAGCGTCGATCAACTGGTCGCCGTAGTACAGTACCAGGCCCCTGGTTTCGCGGACGGCCCGATCGGCCATAGGGTCCTCGTTGGTGGTGCCTTCATAGGCCTGACATGCCTGGGTATCGCAGATGTCATAACCTTTTTTTTGGAAACGGCCCATGTTCTTGATGGCGTAGGTGCGCGCGGCAACCGCCTGGGCTTTGATGGCTTCCAACTCGGGGAAGGATTTGGGACCCAACTCCGTGGGCACCACGCCGCGCAGGTAGGTTTCCAGGGGCAACTCGTTGATAATACGAACTTTGCTGCCCACGCGGGAGAAACGCAGGATGCCCCGGTAACCGTTGCCGGACCAGCGAATAGAGTCGTTAGGGCTGCTGCGCACCAGGGCCAGGTCGATTGCGGGCAACACGTGTTTGTCGAAATTGCCGTCCACCCAAACCCAGGCGCCGGCGGCGCTCGCACGGTTGATGAAGGCGTCCTTATATCCCTCCGCAATCATTTGTTTGCGCACCCTGTCCGCCTTGGCCTTCGATTCCAGCGGGCCCACCCGCAGGGCATGTAGTCGGCTGTTGGCGCGGACGATGATAAAAGGAAGGTTCTCGTATTTAGCGGCCAGTTTCTTACGGATGCCTTCCAGTGTTTTCTTGCCGGAAGCCGCCACCTGAACATAGCGTTTTCCCGTATCGGGCGAGCGGTTCGCCATGACGAAAAAGCGGCCGTTGGGTCGAATGGTGTCCACAACCCGTTTACCGTCCAGAACCAGCAAGGTGCCCCGGGCGCTCATCTCCGCGACGGCAACCGGTTTCTTCAGGCCCACTTTGATGAAATCGTCATCCAGCCAGGAGGCGTAAGCCGAATAACTTCCCGCATTACCGGACGGGTCATTGACCGATGTCAAAAGCAGGAGATAGTACAGAAACAGCATCGTGCCCCCAGGCGGCAGCGTGGATTTACTGCCGGTTTTCGGTCGACGGCGCCATGGTGGCAAAAGTCAAACCGGAAGCCCCGGCCGATTTAGCCGCATCCATCACGAAAACAACCTTACCGTGTGATACGGATTTATCGACCTTAAGGACGACCATTTTATCATCGTAATCATCGATACGCTTGTTAATCGCGGCTTCCAACTCTCTAGGAGCAAACTGTTCCTCGCCGACATAGATTTTGCCTTCCTTGTCCACGAAGACGGTCAGGTGCTCGGTTTCGGCCTCGCGGCGGCTCTCGCTGCCGGGCAATGCCAGATCGAGGCCGTGATCGTCGATGAAACGCGTTGAAACCATCAAAAAGATGAGCAGCAGGAACACCACGTCGATGAGAGGCGACAGATCGACGATGATCGATCGCTTCCCCTTAGTTGGTTTGTACAGCATGGTGACTCCGCAGCAGCAGGATCAGTTCGATGACGCGTTTTTCCATTTTCAGCAGGATCACGGAGACCCGGCGCTCGAAATAGTTATGCAGCACGATGGCGGGAATGGCCACGCACATGCCGGCCGCCGTGGTTATAAGCGCTTCCGAGATACCGCCGGAAAGGTTGGCAGCCTGGGCCAGACCGACCGCGGAAAGCGTTTGGAAGACCTTGATCATACCGGCAACGGTGCCCAGCAGACCCAACAGCGGCGCAATCGTGCCGATGGTGCGCAGGACGGAGAGAAAGCGTTCCAATACATCGGCTTCCTGTTTGGACTGGTCCTCCAGCAGTTGGCGCAGGTCCACGGCATCCAGGTTCCGGTAAACGATAGCGGTTTCCATGAGCCGGTTGAACATCATGTTCTTGGAGCGGCAAATACCCAACGCATCGTCAAAGGCGCCCCGAGCCAGATACTCGCGAATGCGGTTCAACATGCCCTCGTTGAGATACCGCGGAAGCCTCAGATTGACTAATCGCTCGATGGCGATGGCGATGGTAAACAAAAGGCATACCCCGATGGGCACCATAAACCAACCGCCGTTTTTTAAAAATTCGATCATGCTGTACCAGTCCTTCACAAAAATCCACGGATGCTCATTCTAGCCGGTCGGAGGAGTGCGGACAAGCGTTGCGACCGAACCCCGCGGGATGCAGCCCCTTTCTGCAAGTTCGGTGCCCGGGGTTTCTCGGTCGCGATCGCGAAGAATCGGGTTAGCGGCGCGCCGAAATGACCTGGCCGCGTGACATAGGGACGTAGCGCGAACATGCCGCACTTCTTACCCGCCTTCCTGTCTTTGTGCTACGTTCCGCTTGATTTTTTGAAGACGTTCGCCCATGCTTTGAACAGCGCGCCGCGAGAATGAAGAGGTTTCCCCCATGTTTTTATTGTGGCTTTTCTTTCAAGTACCCAACCGCGCCTGTCCGCTCACCATTACGCCGCTTGTCGACCCGCCGCCGATTGCGCACAAAATCCAGTATGAGGATACGCAAAAGGCCATGGCTAATTTAGCCTTCGATCAGGTGCCTCGCGCCGACCTGTCCAAGGATGCCGGCCTTCTGTTACGCGCGGTTGAAGAAATTTTCGGCGGCGATCCTTCCAAGGGCGAATCCCTGCTGAAGCAACTGGAAGAGGGCATTCAAAATCAACAATACCTGGGTTCGGTAATTCCGCTACGAGCCCGGCTGATGTTCAACAAGGGCGCCTATAACGAAATGGATGCCTACCTGCGCAAGATCGGCAACGACGGCGGCGAACTGGTCGACCTGCTGGTCAAAGCGGGGCCGGAACGACCCGAATTCACGGCCGATGCCGTCGGCGCCGAGGTGCGTTTCGATAATGACGAAACCCCCGAGGTTATGGCGCGTATCGGCAGCGACATCCTCCACCAGGGCATTTTCGACACCGGCGCCGGATTGACCGTGGTTACCGAGAGCCTGGCAAAAAAGTGGGGCGCCCGCCTCATCGAGGGCGACTTCGATCTGGGCACCGGCACCAGCAAACAGGTGCGCGGCAAATTGGCTACTCTGGCACGCATCCAAGTCGGCAATCTGGTCATGCATAACCACCATGTGATCGTGATGCCCGACGAACTGTTGACCTTGGAGAGCGAGTTCAAGAAGACGCGCCTTGAATTGATCATCGGCTGGAACCTCATCCGCCATGCACGTTGTGTCATCGACTATCACCGCAAAACCTATTCCGTTAAACCCTCCGAGGGAAACAAGGGTAAGACGAACTTCTTTTGGATGGGTTATCCCCTGGTGAAGACCGCTTCCGCGGACGGACAACCCCTACTGTTCGGCCTGGATACCGGCGCCATCAATACATCCGTCGGCCCCAACCTGTTCGATAAATTAGACCTGCCCACGACGCCGATTACGGTTCAAGTGGGCAGTGTCGGCGGATTCGAGAACATGGAAACCGTAAATACTCCAAAGCTGTCATTGCGCTTCGGCAAGTATCTCTACACCCTGGAGAAACCGCACCGGGAACCCAATACCGACAGTTTCTTCGTGCTTATGGACGGTACCCTGGGCAGTGATGCAGCGGCCGGTTCCCGCATGGTCATCGACTTTCCCGCCGGGCGCTTTGAATTGAGACCCTCCGATCGATGAAATCGAAATGGTGGAAACCCCTCATCGGCCTGTCGGCACTGCTCCTGGTTATCGGAGCCGCCGCATGGTACCGCTGGGGTCGTTTCCATTTACCCGAAATGCCGCGTCTGGACGGTAGTATCGAACGGCTTTCCCTGACCGTGGACGGTATTGAACGCACCCTGCAAATCTTCGTACCCGGGCAGTTGGAGAGAAATCCGGCGCTGGTGTTCGGCCTCCATGGCTCCATGGGCAACGGCGACCAGTTTCGAAAGTGGACGGGTTACCGTTTCGATGAGCTGGCTGTTGAACACGGTTTCCTGGTGGTTTACCCTGACGGCTTCGACGGTCATTGGAACGGTTGTCGTAAAAGCGGACCCTACCGGGCCAACCGCTTGAACATCGACGACCCGGCTTTCTTCAGAAAAATTGTCGATCACCTGGCCGAAACCTACCGGGCCGATCGCGGCAGGGTCTTCGCCACGGGCTTCTCCAACGGCGGACACATGACCTACCGGGCCGCTATCGAAATGCCGGACCTTTTCCGGGCGGCGGCCCCTATCTGCGCCAACCTGCCTACCCCGCATAACATGGACTGTACGGCCGCGAAACAACCGATCGCCGTGATGATCGTCAACGGTAGTGCGGATCCCATCAATCCCTACTCAGGCGGCCGGGTGACCTTATTCGGCGCCGGCAACAGGGGTACGGTCTTCTCGGCGCGCAATTCCGCCGATTACTTCGCGCACCTGGCCGGATACGCCGGACATCCCGAAAGCGAAACCCTACCGGACATAGACACGGAGGACGGGGCAAAGGCGCGAATCACCCGCTGGAGGGAACCGGGCAAACCGGAAATCAGCCTGGTCACCATCGAGGGCGGCGGGCACACCATTCCCAGTAAACGCTACAAGGCGCCCAAACTGTTGGGACCCACCTGTGCGGACTTCGAGGCGGCGGACCTGATCTGGGAATTTTTCAGCCGTGGGGCCGGAAGACGGTGAGCAAAACCCCTGAGATCGGCCTTCTACATCGAGGCGGACCTTAGGAAGTTCGGCTTGATTCAAAGGTTTTAGCAGGATGTATGCTATGATGGAGATGATGTTTTTATCCTAAATTCAGGGAGACGGGCCTTTGCAGCGCGAACGCTGGTTGAAGGTGAAAGAACTGGTCGCAGCCGCACAAGTCATACCGGAGGCAGAACGAGCCGCCTGGCTGGATGAAGCTTGCGGGGACGATACTGCCGTGTTCTCGGAGGTCTCCGCGTTACTGGAAGAAGGCGAGGAAGCAACCTCGCTGCATACCGAATCTTTTGCCACGGGGGACACTATCCCTTACGGGGCCAATCTGGCAGGCATGTTGTTGGGCGCCTGGCGGCTGATCCGCCCCTTGGGCACCGGCGGCATGGGCGCCGTCTGGTTGGCCGAACGCGCCGATGCCGTGTTCCGCATGCCCGCCGCCGTCAAGTTGTTGAGTCGCGGCGATACCGAGTTGATGATTCGCTTTCAGCGCGAACGCCAGTTCCTGGCCGATCTGAAACACCCTAACATCTGCATCATCTACGACGGCGGCGCCACTCCCGGCGGCCTGCCCTACCTGGTCATGGAATACGTGGACGGCAACACCATCAACCAGTGGTGCCAGGACCGGCAATTGTCTACGCGACAGATCTTGCAGTTATTCCACCAGGTTTGTCTGGCGGTGGCTTACGCCCATCGTAAGGGCATTTTGCACCGCGATATCAAACCCGGTAACATCATGGTGAATGCCGACGGCCTGGCCAAGCTGATGGACTTCGGCATCGCGGGTGATGAATCAAGTGATGATTTCGAGGGATTTGCGCCCATGACCCCGGAATACGCCGCGCCGGAACGGCTGAGAGGCGAACCGGTCACCGCCGCCGCCGATATCTACGGCTTGGGCCTGCTGCTGTTCAACCTGCTTACCGAAATGCGTCCCAAACTGGCCGACGGCGCTTATGTTCCCATGCTTCGCCGCCTGGCCGCCAACCGGGACGACCCCTTGATGGCCAACCTTTCAGAATTACTGGAAACCATTCTGGCCAGAGACCCCGAGGACCGCCCCGCCTCGGTGGATGAAATCGTTTCCATGGTGGATTACCTGCTTTCCCAAGGCTCCGCGGAAGACGATTTCCTGTACGACGCGGTCTATTGGTATCATCCCGAGGCGCGCGACCAGGTCGAGGATATCGCCCGTCACCTGGAAGACGAGGCGGGCCTGAAACAATGGCTGGATATCTGGCACCAGGTTCCCGGCGAAGATGAGATTGCCGCGCTGACCAGTGCCTGCATTAAGTCCTCCTGCCTGGTGGTTCCCGTTGCCGGCAAGGGCCCCTGGCTCAGCGGGGCCCAGCGCATGGCCCTGAAACACGCGATCAGCGATCACACCTTTCGCGTGGTGCCGGTTTTACTTTCGGGCGGCAAGCGGCCCGAACGGGAAAGCGACTTGCCCGCCTTCCTCAGGGGTCGGGTCTGGACCATCATCCGAGATGTCGAAGATAAAGAAGCCCTGAACCGACTGCTGGCGGCGGTCAGGGGCCGGAACCGCACCAGGCTGCCGGCCGGCATGCAGGGCGTCTGCCCGTTCCGCGGTCTGGACGCTTTCGGCGAGGACGACCGCGACCTGTTCTTCGGCCGCGACGCCACGGTGCAGTCCCTGGAATTACACCTACGTGAAAACCACTTCCTGGCCGTGCTCGGTCCCTCCGGCAGCGGCAAGTCCTCGGTAGTGCGCGCCGGCCTGCTGCCCATTCTGCGTGATGAAAACCGGCTTCCCGCCCTGATGACGCCGGGCGCCAAACCGCTGGAGGAACTGGGCGTGGTATTGAGCAACCTGTTCCGCGACGCCGGCGAAATCACCTATTCGGAAGACGTGCTGGAACGCCTGAAACGCAACGACAACAGCCTGTTCCTTCTGTTAGGCGACCTGCGCATGGCCGGCCACGCTGAAAGTGTCTGCCTGATCATCGACCAGTTTGAAGAGATTTTCACCCAGGCCGGGGAAAGCGGCGAGGTCGGTCTGTTCCTAACCTGCCTGTTCTACGCCCTGGAACATCCCGAAAGCAAACTGGACGTAATCATCACCATGCGTTCCGATTTTCTGGGTAAATGCACCTCCTGGCCGGAACTGAACAGCTACCTGCTGGGCAATATCATCCAAGTGGGTCCCATGACGGCCCAAGGTTTGCGCGAGGCGGTCGAGCGGCCGGTGCAGTTGGTGGGCGCCTCCGTCGAAAACGAGTTGGTTGAGGATATTCTCCGCGACATGGCCAACGAACCGGGCGCCCTGCCCTTGATGCAGTACGCGCTTTCGCAGATCTGGGAGGAGTGCAACGGCCAGGTTTTGACCCACGAAAGCTATCTTGCCGTGGGCGGGCTGTCGGGCGCATTGGAACGCCGGGCCGATCAGGTGTTCGACGAACTGTCGGAGGAGGAACAGCAGTTTTGCAAGACCATCTTCCTACGCCTCATCCAACCGGGGGAAGGCACTGAGGATACCCGTCGGCGCGTACGCCTGAAGGAACTCCGTTCCGGCAGCGACAGCCGAGGTTTGATGGAAGTTGTACTGGGCGAGTTGGCCGATGCCCACCTGATCGTTACCGAGGGCGATTTGGATTCCGAGGAAGGCTTTGCCCAGATCGCCCATGAAGCCCTGATCCGCAGTTGGCCGCGCCTGCGCGGTTGGATCGAGGCAGATCGCGACGCCATCCGCCTGCATCGGCGTTTGGCCATGGCCGCTCATGAATGGGGAACACATAAAAAAGATCCAAGTTTCCTGTTGCGCGGCGCCCGACTTATCGAGTGCGAGGACTGGGCCCAATCCCATCGGCAAAGCCTGAATGAGGAAGAAGCAAGTTTCCTGGCCGCTTCTCTGAAATTGAGGCGTACGGAAGAGGAGAAGGAAGCCCGGTATCAGCAAACCCTACGCCGGCGGTTCCGCTGGGCGGTCGGCGGCGGTCTGGTGGCTGCCCTGTCGGCGATTCTGGCCGTCGGACTCTTTTATGACGCGCAACGGGCGCGGGAAGACGCCGACATACAGAGAAAGGAAGCGGGCGAATTCGCACAATTCCTTCTCAATGATCTCTATAACAAGCTGAGTCGAAGAAACATGGTCGGCTTGATGAACGGAATCGTCGAGAGGATTCAAGGTTATCTCCAAAGCTTGGATCTCGAAGATGCAACCAAGGATGAAATGGAGATTCGCCAGCAAACCTTTACAAATATTGCTGAGATCCTTAAAAAAAGCGGCCGCATCAATGATGCCCTGCCTGTCTTCAAGCAACTGCTGGAAACAGCTGAGGCATCGGCCGCTCTGGAACCCGATAATTGGGAATTGCAATACCAGTTGGGATTGTTGTATTTCCACGTGGGTGATGCCTACGAAATGTTGGGTCGTTTCGAAGAGGTTCCCAAATACTGGGGTTCCTACCTGGAGATCATGAAAAGAGGGGCGGAACAAACCAAGGGCGAAAAATGGGTTATGGAGGTCGGTTGGGCGATGGGTTCCATGGCCATATCCTCAGCGAATCGGGAAGATTACACGCAATGGGGCTATTACGCACGCCGGTCGGGGGAAGTCTTTCAGGACCTGGTAGACCAAAAACCCGGCAGTTTCTATCTACGCTCGGGTCTCTCCCTGGCCTACAAATTAATCGGTCAGCGAGAACTGCTGAGAAACCCCCGCCCGGCTTTGGATCGCTTCATCCGAGCTCGAGATATCCTGATAGGGGTAGATCAAAAAGATCCGGGCGATTATCTGGCCCGACAGTACCTGGCAACGGCCCATTTACATTCCGGCATGACGATGCATCTGTTGGGGATGACCGAAGAGGGCATGTCGGAACTGGCCAAAAGCGGTGACCAGTACGCGAGTATTTTAAAAGATCAGAAGAATATTCACGGAGTCAGACCGGGGTATCTGAGACAACTGATCCTTATGTGTTATCTGCAAAGGGAACAGGGCCTGAACGGTGAAGCTGAAAAAACCCTGGCGTTGATACACGAACAAAAACGGCTATTGGCCGGCAATCAAATAGAGTCTCTACCGATTACGTATGATCTGGCCGAATGGGATTTATTGCTCGCCGAGAGCTACTTCCTATCGAAGCTTGATCAGGACGCCGTCGTAAAGATTTTGGACGATGTAGGGGAACTCGCCGCGCGCGAGCCCGGCATCGAGAATAGAAGAAAGATATTGGCCCGCCGTGTCGCCGTCCTACGCGGACGGTTATATCTGGCATCGGGAAAGCCGGACCTGGCCGAGCAGTCTTTTGAAGCGGCTTTGCCCGCGGAGCCGCTTGGAGAGGATCTGGATTTCCAGGTCATGATCGACTATGTTTGGGCCTACATAGGAACGGGCCGGCAAAAGCCGGCCCGCGATTTGTTGCTTCGATTGGAGGGGATGGGGTTCAAGAACCATCGACTCGATACCTTAAGGAAGATGTTACCCGCCCCGCCCCGCTAGGGTTTAGTTGCCGCCGCTGCCGGGAGGAGGATCGATCAGAACCAGATCACTGAGGTTCTGGTTAGCCAAATCCAAGGTGTAGTTGGGCAACAGCGTGGAGTTCAGGCAGTCGATTTGAACCCGGGTGGTTACTGATTCAGGGAAGTTGGGATCGTTGCCGTAGTGTGCTTCCTGAGAAGTGGACAAGATGTTCATCTCCTGCACAACCGTGCCGCTCTCGGATTGGTAGTCGGCGGTGACGTTGGTGACCTGGAAGTCGGTCTGCCAGGACGCTGCCGTACCGTTGGGATCGGAGAAGTTGCTCAGGTCGAAGTTCAGGAAGAATTGCAGGCGGGTTACAGAGGTCGGCACGGGGAATTCGTTATCGGCGTAGGTCTGCGATGCGATCACGGTACCGTCAGGCCAGGCACTGGTCAGACTTGCGATGGAGAAGTTATAGCCCTGGCCGTAAACCCTGGGCGTGCAGTCGCTTTGGCAGTCTACCAGTTGCGCGAACACATCCAGGTCTTCCCCGCCGGTTTTACCCACACGCGGAGCCCGGTACTCGAAGCGTTCGCCGTTGGACGTTGCAGTGAACTTGTAGTTCTTGGAGGTTGCGCGCAGGTCGACCATACCGTCTCCATTCTGGTCTTCCAGGCTCATGAACCAATCGTTGCCCATAACCGGCAGGTCCAACCAAACCTCGGGATAGGTGAAGTTATTGCCCTCGGAATAGGCTACCAGAACCTGTTTTCGGGTGAACATCACCAGATCGGCCCGACGGTCGCCGTCCACATCGGCCAACTTGATGAAAGCCGGTTGTTGCCGCGCCTCGTCGTAGATCAGCCAGGTCTGATCCGGCGCATAGGCCGCTTCTCGGCCAGGTCCGCGTCCGTGGCTCAGGGCGACCTGCATTTCACCGTTTTGGAACCAGGCTCGGTCAGGGGCGCCGTCTCCGTCTACGTCCCCGAAAGCCCGTTCCGGTTGGGCGGTATTGTGACTGCACCAGTAGTTATTGTTGCTCAGTGCGGATTGGGTGCTGAAAACCAGCGTGAAAGTTATTAAAAACAAATTACTTAGGAAGTTTTGTCTCATCTTGCATCTCCTAGATATACGTCTACTGTCTTGCGAATAAGGGTCAGAAGGAAATGACCCGACTGGCGATCGATGCGGCATTTATGATTTGTCCGCGTGAGCGACAGAGGCTTGGAAAGCGGCTTTAAACTATTCGGGTTGCTTTCGTTGCCTCGCTTGCCTGCTCACCCTGATATGAGCAATGGTCGTGCCAAAATGCAAGACACTAAAAATAATGAGCTTATTGTTTCGGCCTCTTGACCAGTAACTTTGACAGAACCTGCCTTGCAGACTTCCCCGATTTCAGCTGAACGTATGGGAGCCAAGGCTTCCGCTAGGGCTCGACCCTTCAGAAACCCCGGTAACGGAAATAGTTACGCGTAGCGCTCCGAATTACCAATTCATTTTGTTCGTCAGCTGCTCAAATCTTGAAAAAACTTGTTTGCTTAATAACTTGACCGAAGATTTTAAAAGGGTATGATGATGCGGAACCTCAAAAGGAGGTATGATATGCGGCGCAAAGAAATACTCTTGGAACTACTGGACAAACTGCAAACAAGCTACTCGGCCAAGTCGATCGTAGCGCTGAAGGCGCGTCAAGTGATCGAGAGCATGGGCGGGCACTATGTGAATGATCACATCGCTTTCCGTTCCCTGGGGCTGCCGGGTTTCGGCATCGCCTCGATTTCCGCGCCTTTTCTGGAATTGGGCTATCAGTCGATCGACAGCTATCACTTCGAGGCAAAGAAACTGAAAGCCGTCCACCTGGAATTTCCCGAGGACCCGACCCTCCCCAAGATCTTCATCTCCGAACTCATGGTGGAGCGTATGTCCCCCGTGGTGCAGAGCTTCCTTCGGGCTCATGTCCGCAAGGTGGACAGCAGCTTCGGCAGGGGCGTCATCGGCCTGGACAGCGTCAACCTGGACCACATCGACTCCATCCGCCACGCGTTGGCGGCCACCTTCCTCCACCTTGATTCAACTCCTTGGCCTTGGGTCTCTTACGAGGACTATTCGATGCTGAAGAAAGAAAGCGAGTACGCCTCATGGGTAGCCGCTTTCGGGAACCGGGTGAATCATTTCACCCTGGCCGTGCATCATTCCAAAGTCTATGAGAACATTCACGTGATCAACGGTGCGATGCAACGGGTGGGCATCAAGCTCAACGACTCCGGCGGTCTGGTGAAAGGTTCCGCCGAGGTGAAACTGGAGCAAAGTTCCACGGTCGCCGACCTGGTCTACTGGCCCTTTGCCGACAACAAACTGGAAGTGATTCCCTACGCCTACATCGAGTTCGCCTACCGATTCCCCAAAGATCCCCGGCAACCCAAGCCCTGGCGCCACGAGGACCTGTACCACGGCTTCGAGGAAATGAGCGCCGACAAGATTTTCGAATCCACCTACGAAGACCAAACCAACAAGGGCAAGACCTGAAAGAAAACCCCCGGGCTTGTTTTCGAGCCGCCTAAAAGTAGCGTGAAAAAACCCCCACTTAAAAAGACCTGAAGTCGGAACAGTGACCAAAGGATCTGAATAAAATGTGCTTATAGGCAAGGTGGGGGTTTATTCGCGCCGGACAAACAAAAATCCAACGCCATGAAAGAGACCGGTACCGAAGGCCGGCGCATGCGGTCAAGTTGCGAGGGGGCCTGCTCTCGGAAGACTTTTAATACACAGCATGGGTTTTGTGTTCCCCCGACGCGAAAGCTCGCTGTCGGTACTTCCTGTCCTTAGGGTCTATTTTCTGTGGATTTGGGGAACATTTTGAAAAATATAGTTGTGAAACGCTGATATGACAACCCATTAACCTGCATGTGGTTAAAAACCGTTGATGCGACCCCCTATGTAGCGTGCATAGGGTTAGAAACCGTTGATGCGACCCCCTATGTAGCGTGCATAGGGTTAGAAACCGTTGATGCGGCCCCCTATGTAGCGTGCATAGGGTTAGAAACCGTTGACGCGACCCCCTATGTAATCTACATACCCTTAGAAACCGTTGATGCAACCTCCTATGTAGCCTAGATAGGGGGGTAAATCATCGTGACAAGGCCCTCATGGGAAAAATGTCGACCAAAATCAACGGTATCTAACCCTATGTAGATTACATAGGGGGTAAAATCAACGGTTTCTAAGGGTATGTAGCGTGCATAGGGGGTAAAACCATCGTGATTGGACCCTCATGAGAAAAATGCCCGCCCTAATCGACGGTTTTTAAGTGGTCGGGGGTTGCATAGGGGGTCGCATCATCGATTTCTAAGGCCCGGTTTGGATTGAGCGGAATTTTGCGACCATTTCAAGAGACCCCAAACGACCGATAGACCGCCTGGGGTAGTTCGCCGGGGACATATATGCCTTCGGTACCTGCCTCTTTCATGGTGTTGGATGTTTGTCTGTCCGGCGCGAACAAACCCCCACCTGCCGGAGTTGCCAAACGTAGCGTGAACAAGCGCACCCGTAAAACGATATACCGCAGGGACATTCAAAGTTGAAGTATCGATAACG
>JAAUYB010009102.1_pt1 | contig 21957 bp, 22 predicted proteins | sample 7278071 | NCBI WGS metagenome assembly JAAUYB01 (sample SAMN14350121, study PRJNA611818) | marine sediment metagenome | isolation source: surface marine sediment (1.8m) | place: French Polynesia: Moorea | collected 2018-08 | reverse complement strand
GGCAGAGCTGTCGGCGATGGTGGGGCAGGGGCATCGGGCGGTGATGCTCTATCTGGTGCAGCGCAGCGATTGTGATCGGGTGGGGCTCGCCAGTGACATCGATCCGACCTATGCCGCCGCCTTCGCCGCGGCGCGTGCGGCCGGCGTCGAGGTGGCGGCGCTTGGCTGTACTCTCAGTCCGGAGGGGATCGTGCCGGCGGGGCCGCTGCCTTTTACCGGCTGATCATTCCGGCGCGCTCAGCGCAAAGCTGTCATCATAGGTGTAGACCTGAATCCAGACATCCGTGCCCGGCTGAGGCAGGTAATGGGCTATCGGCTCATGCCATTCGTGGCGCATCAGCCGGTTGCTGGCGGGGTCGATATACGACGTGTAGCGCCCGCCGAAATAGGTGCTATCGGGGTTGGGGCCGGTCTGCGTCCTGCAGCGGTAGGCGATATAGTCCTGCCCCTCCACAGTAACGGTGCCCAGGCATTCCGGCTCGGTTGTGTTGGCGGCGAGGTTGTCGCGATTGGTCTTGAAGAACTCTTCGAGATTTTCCGGCAGGCTGTTGGTGGTGGGCGTCCACGGCCCGTCGGGGGACGGGCCAGACCAGGTTTCCAGCCCGATCGACAGGTGCATCGTCTGGCCCTTAAGGCCGTTCATCGATCGCATCGGCGTGTCGAAGGTGGTGATGTATTCGAACTTGAGCGCGCCGTCGCCGTCCAGCACCTGCGTCTCGTACCGATAAGGCGGCTGCACAAACGGGTCGAGCGGCCCGCCATCGTAAAGCGCCACAATCTCGTCCCGGCAGGCATCGGCCAAGACGGGCATCGCCGCCGACACCGCAAAAACCGTCAGAACGCAAGGCAGTAAGGCTTTCATCGCAATGTCCTCTGGCAAAATCACTTGTTCAGAATATAGCGGCAAGCCGCTGCCGCAAAGGGCAGGGGAATTGCGGCATCGCAGCACTGGCAAAGCGGGGGCAAAGGGACTACATCTGCGACAAACGAGGACGGAGCGCAGGATCGTGAACAAAGACACGGGCGGCCGCCTGACCAAGGACGGCATCCGCATCTACCAAAGCAGTGACTTCGCCGGCATGCACAAGGCCGGCGAGCTGGCCGCGCGCATCCTCGACGAGGTGGCCGACATGGTGCATGTGGGCCAGACCACCGGGGTGCTCGATGACTATATCCGCAACCGCGTGGAAGAGGCGGGCGCGACCAGTGCCACCATCGGCTACAAGGGCTACAAACACGCCAGTTGTATCAGCGTGAACCACGTGGTTTGCCATGGCATCCCGGGGGACAAGCGTCTGAAGGACGGTGATATCCTGAACATCGACGTCACGGTGATTGTCGATGGCTGGTTTGGCGACACCTCGCGCATGTATGTGGCGGGCAAGCTGTCGCGCAAATCCGAGCGGCTGATCCAGGTCACGCATGACAGCCTGATGAAGGGGATCGAGGCGGTCAAACCTGGCAACACCTTTGGCGATATCGGTCACGCGATCCAAAGCTATGTGGAGGCGCAGCGCATGTCGGTGGTGCGGGATTTCTGCGGCCACGGGCTGGGCCGTGTGTTCCACGCACCGCCCAACGTGCTGCATTACGGCCGTCCGGGCACCGGCGCGGTGCTGGAAGAGGGCATGTTCTTTACCATCGAGCCGATGGTGAACCTGGGCCGGCCCGAGACCAAGGTGCTGGCCGATGAATGGACCGCCGTGACCCGGGACAAGAGCCTATCGGCGCAGTTTGAACACTCGGTTGGGGTGACGGCGGATGGCGTGGACATCTTCACCCTGTCGCCGGCGGGGCGGTTCCATCCGACCTACCAGGCTGGCTGAGGTGGCGCTGGCCGGCCGGGCACGCGGCGCTGGGGGCGGGCCGGTGACGTGCGAGGCGGCTTTCTGATGTCCGACAGCACAGCCCCGCGCGGCCTGATCGCGATCCTCTCGGCCTGCAATTTCATCATCGGCATGGGCGCGTTTGTGATCGTCGGGCTGGTCGATCCGATCGCGACCGACCTCAGGATCAGCGTGACCGCCGCGGGCGGCCTTCTGACCGTCTATGCGCTGGGTTACGCGGTGTTGTCACCTTTGCTGGTGGCGGCGACCGGGCGGATCGGGCGGCGGCGGGTGCTGTTTTACGGGTTGGCGATCTTTGCGGCGGCCAATGCTTTGCTGGCGACCTTGCCGGGGCTGGTGCCGCTTTACGGCGCGCGGCTGATGGCAGCGGCGGGGGCGGGCATGGTGACGCCGGTGACCGCAGCGGTGGCGGCCGGGCTGTCGGCGCCGGAGAACCGCGGCCGCGCGCTGGCGTCGGTGTTCTTTGGCCTGACATTGGCGCAGGTCGCCGGCGTGCCGGTGGGCAGCTGGATCGCCTATACCTTTGGCTGGCGCGTGGCCTTTGCCATCGTGGCGCTGGCGGCGCTCCCCTGCCTGTGGCTGATCTGGACGCGGGTGCCCGCGGGGCTGAGCTTTGCGCCGGTTGCCTTGCGCGATCTGGGCCGGGTGTTGGGCAACGTGACGCAGATGGCGGCGGTGCTGTTCACTGCCTCGTTCCTGGGCGGAATCTACGTGGTCTTCACCTTCCTCGCGCCGCTGTTGACCCAGACGATGGGGTATGGACGCGACGGCATCACGCTGGTGCTGGTGGTGTTCGGTTTTGGGGCCGTGTTGGGCAACCTGGCGGGCGGCTGGCTGACCGACCGGATCGGGCCGATGAAGACGCTGACGCTGCTCTGTCTGGCGCAGATCGTGCTGATGGCGTTGTTCTCAAGCCTTCCCGTGCCAGTGGCGGCGCTGCTGGCCTTGGTCTTCACCTGGTCGGTCTTTGGCTGGTCTTTCGTGGCGCCGCAGCAGCTGCGGCTGATCACCCTGGCACCGGAAGAGGCGAGCGTGTTGCTCGCTTTGAACGCGGCGGCGATTTATGTGGGCGCGGCTTCGGGCTCGGCCTTGGGGGGTGCGGTGCTGGAGGGCTTCGGGTTGAACGCTTTGGGGATTGCCGGGGCGATTGTGGGGCTTGGGGCGCTGGCGCATCTCTTGTGGTCGCACCGCCGGGCGAATCTGGAGCGGGGTTAGGCGAAGGGTCTGGTCCTTCAGTCTTAACGCGGGTCGAGCGTGTCACATTGCCCGGCAAAAGCCGGGCCGCGCCGAACCGCCCCCACGGGGCGGCGCGAATGCGCCACCCCTCGGTTCGGCGCGGGTCCTTTGAACAGCCGTTTTTCTTTTCAGTCGAACTGCCAGAGCGCGGGGACAAATCGGTAGGCGTCGCCCTCGCGCGCCACGTGGCCGACGCCGGGGAAGGGGAAGTGATAGCCCAGCACCGCCATCCGGTCGGCCGCTGCCATGTCGAGCAGACGCTTGCGCGTCGCCACCGTTACGTCGCCGTCCATGTCGAAATTGTTATACCACTCGGGGTGGGCAAAGTTGGTGTAGGCGTGGGTCATGCTGTCGCCGAGCGCGATCAGCTGCTGGCCGTCGCTTTCCACCACAATTGCCAGATGCCCGGGCGTGTGGCCCGGCGTGTCGATCACCCGGATGCCGGGCGCGACCTCCTGATCATTGGTCAACAGCTGCCAGTCTGCACCGTCCACGTTGATCGAGTTCACCGCGCCCAACACAAATTGCTGCATCTCGGGCGCGACTTGGTTGACCAGCCCGTCCTGCATCCAGAAATCACGCTCGACAGCCCCCATGGAGTAGGCGGCGTCGGGCAGGATCGCCTCGTCAAAGTCGTCGCGCACGCCCCAGATGTGATCGGGATGGGCGTGGGTGATGACCACATGGGTGATGCTGTCCGCGTCGATCCCCGCAGCATCGAGATTGGCCATCAGCCGCCCGGCAGTGTCGAGGAAGCGGTTGCCCGAGCCGACATCGACCAGCACTTTGGCCTCCCCCAGCTCGATCACCAGGTGGTTGGTGTGGGAATAGTTCTGCGAGGTCGACAGGAACTGTGACGCAAGAAAGGCCTGCACCTCGGCCGGGTCGGCATTGACGCCGAGCCCGTCGGTGCCGAGCCCAAGATAACCATCCGACACCACGGTCATCTTGGCCTGGCCAAGGGTGAAGGAAAAATGCGCCGGGTTGATCTGGTGCGGCGGGCCGAGCTGCGCGCGGCCCATGGCGGGCAGGGTCAGCGCCGGCATGGCGGCGGCCATGGTCAGCAAATCGCGGCGGGTGGGTTTGAAGATCGACATCCGGCATCCCTCTTATTCATGTGTTTGAATGTCAGACTATCAGGCGCGCCCGGGATTGCCAGCCTTTGATTTTTGCGGGGAAAGCGGCGTCGGTTTTCCCCGTCCTTGCGGGAAAATCACGCTGAGTCAGCGGGTTGGGCGCGGCTCAGTCCTCGGACCGGTCCGCGTCCCACCGCCGCCAGAGGGCGAGCAGCAGGGTGGTGTGATCCGCCGCGGTGGCGCAATCACCCAAAAGCACCGGACCGGGAACCGGCGGCTTGGCCTTGACCCGGTCTTGTTCCTCGGGTCGGTCGGGCGCCAGCCGGGCGTCAAAGAAGAGGGCGTTGCTCATGCCGCAAGCTTAGCGCAGGCGGGCCCTCTACCGCAACGGCGCCGGTGCGGCCCTCAGCAGCGTGACGGTGGTGTCGCCGTAGCGGCGCGATTCGAGCAGGTCAAAGCCCCCGGGTGCCTCCTGGGGGCTGTTTTCTTCCCAGACGATCAGCGCGCCGGGGGTGATCCAGCCTTGGCTTTGTGCATGGGTCAGCGCTGCGGTGCCCAGGTTTTTGCCGTAAGGCGGGTCGAGAAAGACCAGAGCGGCCGGGGTGTCGGCGGGGCCAAGGCGCCTGGCGTCGCGGGGGATGAGGCGGGTTTGGTCGCCAACGCTCAGCCGGCGGATATTGTCGCGGATCAGGCGGGCGGCCACGCGGCCATCGTCGACAAAGGTGCAGTGGGCGGCGCCGCGCGACAGCGCCTCAAGCCCCAGCGCACCGGTGCCTGCAAAGAGGTCGAGCACGCGGGTGCCGTCGAACGGATCGCCAAAGCGGCCGCCCGCCAGCATGTTAAAGAGCGCCTCGCGCACGCGGTCGCTGGTGGGGCGCAGATGGGCGCCGGCATCGCCTTTGCCGACAGATGCCAAAGGCCGGCCACGGAACGCGCCTGCGATGATCCTCACGCTTTCAAGAGCGCTTTGAGATCGGCGCCGGGATTCGCGACGATCTCAGGATCGGGAGATTTTCCCGCCTCTATCAGGCGTTTGCCGACCATATAGGCGCGCGGGTCGTTCATCGCGTCGAGCGCCAGCAGGCGGTCACCTTGGTAGTACCAATGGGACCGGGCCGCGCCGCTGTCACGCACCACGACGCGGTCATAGCCGGTGTTCAGCCCGGCGATCTGCAGCTTGACGTCATACTGGTCCGACCAGAACCAGGGTTTCGGCTGATAGGGCGCCTCGGCCCCCATGATGTTGTCGGCCACCGCCTCGGCCATGTCGATGGCGTTGCCGACGCTTTCCAGCCGCATCTGACCCTCGGGTCCGGGGAAGGAGGCGCAATCGCCCGCGGCCCAGATCTGTGGGTCGGAGGTGCGGCCATAAGCGTCGGTGGCAATGCCGTTGTCGATCGTCAGCCCCGCGGCCTCGGCCAGGGTGGTGGCGGGGGCGATGCCGATGCCGGCGATGACAAAATCCAGATCGAGTGTGGTGCCGTCTGTCAGCTCGGCCCCGGTGACCTCGGTGTCGCCCAGCAGGCGCGTCAGCCCCACACCTTCGCGGATCGTCACGCCGTGACCCTCGTGCAGCGCGCGGAAGTAGTCCGAGGTCTCGGCGCAGGCGACGCGTTGCAGGATGCGGTCGGCCATTTCGACCAGCGTCACCTGCAGCCCCAGCTTGGCGGCCACCGCCGCGGCCTCAAGCCCGATATAGCCGCCGCCGACGATCAGCACCCGCGCGCCTTTGACAAAGCGTTTCTTCTTCTCATCGATATCCGACATGGTGCGGGCCACGAACACGCCCTCCAACAGCCCGCCGATGGCCGGGGGCAGGCGGCGCGGCACCGCGCCGGTGCAAAGCACCAGGTGGTCATAGTCCCAGCTGTGGCCCGCCGCGATCACCTTGTGATCGGCGCGGTCGATGCTGACGGCGGTGGCGTCGGTGTGCAGGGCGATGTGGTTATCGGCGTAATAGCTGGCGGGGCGCAGGAACAGCCGGTCCGCCTCCATTTCACCCAGCAGATAGGCCTTGGAGAGCGGCGGGCGCTGATAGGGCGGCACGTGTTCTTCGCCGATCAGCGTGACATCGCCGGTGAACCCCTTGGACCGCAGACGCGCCACCAGTGAGGCCCCTGCCTGCCCCGCGCCGATCACCACCACTTTGCTCATCCCCGCCCACCTTTCGATTTCTGCGTGGTTTTCCCAAACGCGACCCTATATCTGCCGTATCGCAAAACGCAATTCAGGGAGCGACAGAAAGATGGCCATTTCCGCAGGGGACAAACTGCCCGAAGCCACGCTGATCCAGATGGGCGAGAACGGCCCCGAAGAGGTGGTCCTGGCCGACCGCCTGGCCGGGCGCAAAGTGGTGATCTTTGCCGTGCCCGGCGCTTACACGCCGACCTGCCATTCGGCACATGTGCCGAGCTTTATCCGCACCAAGGACGATTTCGACGCCAAAGGTGTGGATGAGATCATCTGCATCTCGGTCAACGATCCGTTTGTGATGAAATCCTGGGGCGAGGCGACCGGCGCCACCGCGGCCGGGCTGACCATGCTGTCGGACGCCGAATCGGGGTTCACCAAGGCGATTGGGATGGATTTCAGCGCCCCGCCGGCCGGGTTGATCGCGCGGTCCAAGCGTTATGCGATGTATGTCGAGGACGGCACGGTGAAAGTGCTGCACGAGGAAGAAAGCCCGGGCACCTGCGAAGTGTCGGGTGGCGAGTCGATGCTGGCAGCGGTCTGAGCGGCGCTCAGGCGATTTTCAGGCCGAGCGGTTTTTCAAACCGCAGCACCTCCAGCGCAAATGGCCCGGTCGACGTGTCGAGCTGCGTCGTCCGGCGGCCTTTGTTCTGCCAGCCGGTCTTTTCATAGAAACGGACGGCGCGGTCGTTGCCGATCGCGCAATCCAGCCAGGCCGTGTGGTGCCCGTTTTCCAGCATGCGCCCTTCGGCATCGGCGATCAGCGTCTGGGCGACACCGGTGCCGCGGGCAAGATTGGCGACGTACATCTGGTAAAGCTCATCCCGCCGCACCATGCAGAAACCCATCACGTCGCCGCCCAGCACGGCGACACGTGTGTCTGCGAGGTTTGCCTTTGCGCGTTGGAGGAACTCTTCGGGTGTGCGCCGACGCGTCAACTCTTCGGGAACAAGCGCCGCATGGGTCGCGTGCCATCCGGCGTGCCAGATCGCGACGATCTGGGGAACGAGCTGTGGCGACGCGGTATCAAGCCTGTGCTGCATGGCCAGAGGCTAGCGCCACGACACGCAGCGCTGCAAGGGCCGTCAAAGGCTGTCGAGTTTGCGGGCCAGCTTGGCATCCAGCGATGACAACCCGCCCACGTCATGCGTCGACAGGGTGACCGTCACGGTCTTGTAGACGTTGAACCATTCCGGGTGGTGGTTCCATTTCTCGGCCCAGAGCGCGGCGCGGGTCATCCAGCCGAACGCTTCGGTGAAATCCTGGAAGACGAAGGTCTTGGTGATGGCGTCGCGGCCTTCGACCATTTCCCAACCGCTGGCCAGTAGGGGTTCCAGCACGGTCTTGCGGGCGGTGTCAGAAAGCTTTTCGGTCATTGCTGTTCCTCGCGGTTGTCTTTGCGGAAGGGGCCATAGGCGGTGAGGATTTCGATCTCGTCATCGACGGCGGCGCGTTCGGCCTGCAGGTAACGCTCGACCGCCTCGGCAAAGCCGCGATCCCCGATCCAGTGCAGCGAATGGGTGGGCACCGGCAGGTAACCGCGCGCCAGCTTGTGTTCGCCCTGCGCGCCAGCCTCGACCGTTTTCAGGCCCATCTCGATCGCCAGATCGATGGCCTGATAATAACATAGCTCAAAATGCAGGCAGGGGTGATCTTCGACACAGCCCCAATAGCGGCCATAAAGCGCCTCGCGCCCGATGAAGTTCAGCGCGCCCGCCACATAGCGCCCGTCGCGTTCGGCCAGCACCAGCGCCATGTCGTCGCGCAGGGTTTCCTGCGCGTGGTCAAAGAACTTGCGCGTGAGGTAAGGCGTGCCCCATTTCCGCGCGCCGGTATCCTGGTAAAAGACCCAGAACGCCTCCCAATGTTCGGGCCGGATGTCATCGCCGGTCAGCATGTGGATGGTGCCGCCGAAATCCTGCGCGCGGGCGCGTTCCTTGCGGATATTCTTGCGCTTACGCGAGCTGAGCGAGGCGAGGAACGTGTCGAAATCGGGATAGGCGTTGTTGACCCAGTGAAACTGCTGCGTGGTGCGTCGCATCAGGCCCATTTCGGCGCCGGCAATCGCCTCGGCCTCGGTGCAGAAGGTGGCGTGCAGCGATGACAGCTGGTTTTCCGAGGCGATTTGCACCGCACCCTGGATCAGTGCCGACATGCCGATTGCCTCATAGCCCGGGCGGGTCAGGAAACGCCGGCCGGTGGCGGGGGTAAAGGGCACGGCGATCTGCAGTTTCGGGTAATAGCGCCCGCCGGCGCGTTCATAGGCATGCGCCCAGTTGTGATCAAAGATGTATTCGCCCTGGCTGTGTGATTTGCCGTAAAGCGGCGCCACGGCGATGGGGCAGCCTTCCTTTTCCGCCACCAGATAGCGCGGATCCCAGCCGGTGCCGGTGCCAACCGAGCGGGATTTCTCCAACGCGTGCAGGAACCTGTGGGTGGTAAAGGGATCATTGGGGCGCCCGCCATCGGCGACCTCCGGGCAGGCGCAGGCATCCCAGTCCTGCGGCGCGATCTGGTCGAGCGACGACAGGACGGTGATGGCGATGGTCTGGCCCGGGCTCTGGTCGGTCATCTGCGCCTCCGTAACCCAGTGATATCTGTGGCCGGGACGGCGAGGTTCAAGCGGTGTAACCTTCGAAGGTGATGTTGTCGGCGATCTGGCGCGCCTTGGCCTCGGCCGCGGGCGAGCGGACGGTGTAGCAGAGGATCGGCAATCCGCTGGCTTTCAGCTCGGCCACGCGGGGCATATCCAGCGATCTGACATCATGGCTGATGAAGCTGGCGGTGGTGCTCTCAAGGTCCGGGATCGTGCGCAGGCGGCGACGGACCTTGGTGGGCAGGATGGGCCAATCCTTGAGGGCAAAGTATGAGGTGGCCATCCCTTGCGGGATGTCGGGGGCCAGCCGCGCCAGCTCGACCACCTGATGCGGGTTGAAGGACATCAGTGCGACGTCACCCTGGTAGCCCTTTAGGGCGGCGACGGTCGCCGCCTCGAGCGTGCCCACATTCGGCCCCATCGCGCCGTCCTGATCCTTGAGCTCAATCAGCAGCGGCACGGCGCCGTCGACAATCTCCAGCACCTCGCGCAGCGTCGGGATGCCCTCGTCGCCACCGATCAGTTGCAGGCTGGTCAGTTCGAAAGCGTCGCGCAGGCGCACGGGGCCGTTCTTGCCGGTAAGGCGGCCGAGGCCGTAATCGTGAAACACCATCGCCTCGCCATCAGCGGATTGCTGCAGGTCGATCTCGATCCCATAGCCGGCGGCCACGGCGGCGCGGATCGCGGCGCGCGAGTTTTCCGGGACGCCCGGCCCGTGCAGGGCACGGTGTGCAATCGGGCGGTCCAGCAGGCTGGGGGGCAGTGGTGGCATCAGGCGATTTCGAAAATGCCTTCGATTTCAACGGCGACGTTGAACGGCAGCGAGGCGGCAGACACCGCCGAGCGGGCATGCCGGCCAACATCGCCCAGCACCTCGACCATGGTGTCAGAGGCGCCGTTGATCACCTTGGGCTGGTCGGTGAAATCGGCGGTGGAGTTGACGAAGCCCACGAGCTTGACCACGCGTTTCAGCCGCGTCAGATCGCCATCACAGGCCGCGCGGACCTGCGCCAAGAGGCTCAGCGCGCAGCTTTGCGCGGCCTTGGCGCCGTCTTCGACCGACACGTCGGCGCCCAGCTTGCCGGTGATGAACCCCTCGGGCCCTTGCGAGATCTGGCCCGAGACGTAAAGCGTGTTGCCGGTCAGAACGTAGGGCACGTAATTGGCGGCGGGCGCGGGGGCGTCGGGCAGGGTCAGGCCCAGTTCGGCCAGGCGGGTTTCGATTGCGTTGGACATGGAATCCTCCCTCGTTTCGCGCGCAGGCTACGGGCATTGCGGCGGGATGCAAGGGGCTTTGCGCGCCTTGCCTGCACGGGCCGCAAAGGCAGCGTCAGCTTTCGCGGAACGCCTTGGCGAAATAGTCGGTGAAGGGTTTGACCAGATAGGCCAGCGGGGTGCGATCCTCGGTCCGGATGAACGTTTCCACCGGCATGCCGGGGATCAGCGTGGCGCCGGTGGGCAGGCGGTCAATCTCGCCCTCGCTAAGGACAATCTCGGCCCGGTAATAGCGGATCCGGCTGGTTTCATCCTCAAACGCGTCGGCGGAGATTTGCACGACAGACCCGAACAGTTCGGGTGTCTGGCGCTGATCCAGCGAGGAGAACCTTAGCGACACCTCCTGGTTCACAAAAAGCTGGTCGATATGGATCGGTTCGACCTGCGCGGCGATCACCAGTGGGCGGTCCTGCGGGACAAGGAACATCACCGGGTCCGCCGGGCGGATCACCGAACGGGGGGTATAGACGGCAAGGCCGTAGACCACACCCGAGACGGGGGCGGTAATCTCCATCCGGCTGAGCCGTTCGCGGAGCGCGCGGCTTTGTTCCGCGAGTTCGCGTTCGCGAGATTGCAGGTCGCGCAGGGTGGTGATCGCCTCTTCGCGGCGCTGGGTGTCGAGTTTCAGAACCTCGATATCAATCTCGGTGATGCGCCCCTCGGCCTGGGCCTTTTGCGCGGTCAGCTCGCCGACATCGCCCGCCAACCGCGCCTTTTCGCGCTGCAAGGACAGCACGCGGCTGGCCTGGGCGAGGCCGCGGTCCAGAAGGCTTTGCTGGTCGGTCAGTTCCTGGTCGATGAGGTCCAGCATTTCGGTCAGCGCTTCCTGCTGCGCGTCGATGCCGCGCACCTGATCGGCGATCTGGTCGCGGCGTTTGCCGAGTTGTTCAATCTCGCGCGCCACCGAATCGCGGCGGGCGAAAAAGAGGTTGCGCTGGCCCTCGATCAGCTCGGCCACTTCTGCGTCAGCCTTGGCGCGGTCCAGCAGGTCGGGCGGAAAGTCCAGGGTTTCCTTGCCGTCACGTTCGGCCTGCAGGCGGACCCGGCGGGCGATCAATTCATTTAGCTGGCTATCGGTGATGGTGAGGTCCGAGCTGAGCAGCGTGGGATCCAGCCGGATCAGCACGTCACCCGCGGCGACGGTATCGCCCTCATCCACCGCAATCTCGGCCACCACGCCGCCATCGGGGTGCTGGACGATCTGGCGGTTCTGGTCGACCTCGATCTGGCCGCTGGCGATGATCGCGCCAGAGATTTCGGTGGTCGCCGCCCAGGTGCCGAAACCACCGACCAACACGGCGACGGCGATCAGGCCGACCGTCATCGGCAGACGCAGGGAGAACTCTTTGGGTGCGTCGCTCATCTTACGCCTCCGGCGGTGGAGCTTTGCTGGATTTGCTGGTGGTTCTGCACGACGGCTTTCAGCACCTCATCCTTGGGGCCAAACGCCTTGCGTGAGCCGTGGTCCAGCATCAAGAGCAGGTCACATTCCTTGATGGCGGCGGGGCGGTGGGCCATGATCAGCACCGATTTGCCCTGCTGTTTAAAGCCGCGGATGGCGCGGTTCACCGCTTCGGAGCCTTCGTTGTCGAGGTTTGAGTTCGGCTCATCCAGCACCAGCAGCACCGGGTCGCCATACATCGCGCGGGCGAGGCCAATGCGCTGCATCTGGCCGCCCGACAGGCGCCCGCCGCCAGCGGTGACGCGGGTGTCATAGCCGTTGGGCAGCTTGAGGATCATCTCATGCGCGTCGGCTTTCTTGGCGGCGGCAACTACCGCTTCGTCATCGGGCGCCATCGACAGGCGGGCAATGTTTTCAGCGATGGTGCCGTCAAAGAGGCTGACGCGTTGCGGCAGGTAGCCCACATGTTCGCCCAGCACGTCCGGCCCGTATTGGTCGAGCGCGGCGCCATCGAGACGGATCTTGCCCCCCGCGGGGCGCCAGACGCCGGTCAAGGCACGGGCGAGCGTGGATTTGCCCGAGCCCGAGGGGCCGATCACGCCGCAGGCCTGCCCGGGGGCGAGGTTGAACGACACCAGCCGCAGCGAGGCCTGCTGTTCGCCTGGCGGCACGACGGTCAGCTGCTGCACGTCCAGCTGCGCCTTGGGCGCCGGCAGCGAGGTGCGCGGCGGTTCCGGGGGTGTTTCGGCCAGCAGCTGCCCAAGATCCTGCCAGCCTTTGCGCGCGCGCTGCACCAGCGGCCACTGGCCGATTGCCAGTTCAACCGGCGCCAGCGCGCGGCCCATCAGGATCGACCCGGCGATCATCGCGCCCGGCGTCAATTCCCCCTGCAGCACCAGATAGGCGCCCAGTCCCAGCATCGCCGATTGCAAGAGCAGCCGGAAGGTCTTGGTCGTGGTCGTGAAGGTGCCGGTGAGGTCGGCGCTGGTGATCTGACCGCTCAGCGATTGTCCCCGCGCCATCATCCAGCGCCGAAAGGCCGAGCTGCGCATGCCGAGGGCCTGCACCATCTCGGCCTCATTGCGAATCTGGTCGGCGGTGTGTTCGGCGGCCATCATCGCCGAGGCGGATTTCATGGTCGGATCGCGGGTGACGATCTGGTTGATCACCGTCACAACGATCAGCACCAGCCCGCCGGCGAGCGCCAGAAACCCCAGATATGGGTGGAAGATGAAAATCGCGAAGATAAAGACCGGCGTCCAGGGAATGTCGAAAAACGCCATCAGCACCGGTGAGGACATCAGCCGCTGTATCGCTTCGAGATCGCGCAACCCGGTTTGCGCCAGTTGATCGTTGCGCAAGGCCGCCCGGCGCATCACCGCGTCGAAGACCCGCAGGTCGAGCGCGGATTGGAATCGCGCCGCCACCCGCCCCATCACCCGGCCGCGCACGTAATCCAGAATGCCCATCATGCCGTAGAGAAAGAGCACCAGCACCGACAGCGCGATCAGCGTCGCCTCGGACCGCGAGCCCAGAACCCGGTCATAGACCTGCAGCATATACATCGGCCCGGTCAGCATCAGCAGGTTCACAAAAAAGCTGAAGATGCCGACAAACCAGAAATACGGCCGGTTCTGGCGCCGTGCGGCGCGCAGTTCATCCGGGCCGGGGGTGTTGGAAATCGTTGTCATAAGCGGGCTTTCGCCATGTGTTTTTGTCCTACGCTCGAAAACGTGACGTTTTCGGGGTATTATTCCCTGTCTCGATTGTGCCACATCATTGATGAAACAGGGTTTGCTCGTTGGGCAAGGTTTACAACCGAATTAGATAGGCTTTTAGGAAACATTGCAGTTTTCCGACAGAATTTGAAGAAAGAGCTGCTTGCATGTCGTCGATCCGTGCCTTTCTGGCCCTGATGATCCTCTTGCTGGCCGGGGCCTGTTCGGTTCCGGGCCCGGGTGAGGCGCCGGATGGCGTCTATGATCCCTATGAGTCGGCGAACCGGAATATCCACGACTTCAACCTGGGCCTTGACCGGGGTGGTGTGCGACAGGCCTCGGTGGCCTTGGCGGCTTTGCCTGAGGATGTGCAGACGGGGTTAGGCAATTTTGCCGACACGCTTGGCACGCCAAAAACCGTGGTCAACCAGATCCTGCAGGGGCGGCTGTGGCGGGCGACGAAGAACACGCTGCGCTTTGGGGTCAATGTGCTCTTTGGCTTTGGCGGGCTGGCGGATGTGGCTCGGGATGTCGGTCTGCCCGAGGATGAAAGCGACTTTGGCGAAACGCTGCATGTCTGGGGCGCGCCTGAGGGGGCGTATGTGGTTCTGCCGGTGCTGGGGCCGTCGACCGAACGGGATGCAGTGGGTGAGTTTGTCGATTTCTTCACCAACCCGCTGGATCGCGTGCTGACAACGCCGCAACGCAGGGTTGCAACGACGATACGGATCACCGATCGTTTTGCCAGCCGGGGACGGAATTCGGATGTTTTCGATTCGGTCTTGTATGAAAGCGCCGACAGCTATTCGCAGTTGCGGGTGATCTATCTGCAGAACCGGCGGTTCGAGCTGGGCTATGGTGACGAGGTGCCCGGGACTGAGATTGACCCGATGGCCTTGGATACGGAGGGGTTCTGATGGCAAACCTCATGTTTACACGCAGACATGCGCTGATCGGTACCGGGGCGCTTTTGGGCACGGCGATGCTGCCGCTGCCGGCGCGGGCACTGAGCGAAACCCAGGCGCGCAGCCTTGTCGACAAGCTGATTGGCGAGATCAATGCGGTCATCGCCTCGGGCAAGTCCGAGGCCGGCATGATCCGCGATTTTGAGCGGATCTTTCAGCGCTATGCCGATACGGCGGCGATTGCGGCCTATGCGTTGGGTGTCGATGGCAGGCGGGCCAGCCGGTCGCAGAAATCGGCGTTCTCCAAGGCGTTCAACGCCTATGTGGCGCGGAAATATGGCAAGCGTTTCCGGCAGTTCATTGGCGGGCGGCTGGAGGTGCAGCGCGTCAAACCGGTTCGCAACTTTGTCGAGGTATCGACCACCGCGTTCCTGCGTGGCCAGGCGCCGTTCGAGGTGGCGTTCCACGTGTCGGACCGGACCGGCAAGGATCTGTTCTTCAACATGTTCATCGAAGGCGTGAACATGCTGCTGACCGAACGGACCGAGGTGGGCGCGATGTTGGACCGGCGCCGCGGCGATATCGACGCTATGATCGAGGATCTCAAGCGTTCGGGCTGAGCGGGGTCAGTTCCCGCCGAGAATATCACGCAAGAGCCGCTGTAGAACTGTTTCCGCCACCCCTTCGATCACGTCACGCCGCGCGTCGCCGCGGTTTGGTTGCGGCGCGGGGGCCGGGGCGTCAAACCCGGCGGCAACAGGGGCTTGCATCGGCAAGGGACGCGGCGGCAGGCCCTCATGCACGCGGGTCATCACCTCGCGCCAGATATCGGCCGGCAGCCCGCCGCCAGTCACACCCTGCAGCGGTGTGTTGTCGTCATAGCCCATCCAGACACCGGCCACGTAATCGGCGGTAAAGCCGATGAACCAGGCATCCTTGGCCTCTTGCGAGGTGCCGGTTTTGCCGGCGGCCTCGCGGTCGGGGAGTTGCGCGCGCCGACCGGTGCCTTCGCTGACCACCTTTTCCATCATCCAGATCAGCTGGGCGGCGGCATCCGGCTGAATCACCCGCTCACCAATCCCGCGATCGTCCTGATTGACAATGCCGTAGGGCTTGACCGACGAGCCGCCATTGAGAATGCCGGCATAGGCGCCCGTCATCTCCAAGAGCGTCGCCTCGGACGCGCCGAGGGCGAGGGCCGGGGTGTCCTGCAGCTCACGCGCGATGCCGAAATCGCGGGCGACGCGCAGGACCAGATCGCGCCCAACGGATTCCGAGACCTTGACCGCGGGGATGTTGAGGCTGGTCTTCAGGGCATCGGTCAGGGTGACCGGTCCCTTGTAGTTGTTGGAGTAATTCTCGGGGCACCATTGGCCCGACCCCGCGATACTCATGCAGAAGGGTTCGTCAACCTCGATCTCAAGCGGGCTGCGGCCAAGCTCAAGCGCGGTGGCGTAAACAAAGGGTTTGAACGCCGATCCGGTCTGGCGCACGGCCTGGGTGGCGCGGTTGAAGACGCCGGAGGCATCGGTGTCGCGCCCGCCGACCATGGCCCGCACCTCGCCTTCCGCCGACATCACGACCACCGCCACCTCGGCCTTGGAGCCTTCGCGAACCTTTGTTTCAAAGATGTATTCAACCGCTTCCGCCGTGGCGCGCTGCATGCGCGCGTCGAGCGTTGTGTTGACCTTTTGGTCGCGCTGGGCCTGTTCGAGCGCGCGCAGGACACCGAGGTTCTGATCGGTGGTGTTTGCCCCGGCATCGGCCGCGTCGGTCTTGTCGTCTAGCTCCTGAAGGATCCAGTCGGCAAAATAGCCACCATCCGGGGCGACCTCTTTTTCCGACAGCACCGCGGGGTTCTGTTGGTAGAACGCGGTTTCGCCGTCCGACAGATAGCCCTGTTCGTTCATCAGCCGCAGCACCGTGGCAGCCCGGGCCTGAGAGCGTGCGAGGTTGGATGTGGGGGCCAATGTCGAGGGCGCGGTCAGCAGCCCGGCGATCATCGCGCCCTCGGCCGGGTTCAAGGCCGTGGCGGGTTTGTTGAAATAGCGCTGCGACGCGGCCTCGGCGCCATAAGCCGCGGCGCCCATATAGGCGCGGTTGAGATAGATGGTGAGGATGTCATCCTTGCTGTATTTCAGCTCCATCGCCAGCGCATAGACCGCTTCTTTCATCTTGCGCGCAAGTGATGAGCGGCGGCAATCGGCGAGATAGGCGCGTTCGCTGTCCCAGACATTGGGGTCATACTCGACGCCCAGGCAAATCAGCTTGGCAGTCTGCTGCGTGATGGTCGAGCCGCCATGCCCCGAAAGCGGCCCGCGCCCTTCGGAGAGGTTGATCCGCACCGCCCCTGCGATCCCGCGCGGGCTGACGCCCAGATGGCGGTAAAAACGTTTGTCCTCGGTGGCGATCACCGCGTTCTTCAGATGGGGTGAGACGTCTTCTGCATTGACCACGCCACCGAACTGATCACCGCGCCAGGCAAAAGCGGCGCCATCGCGGTCGAATATCGTGACCGACCCGCGGGCGCGGCCATCCTTCAACGTCTCAAGCTCGGGCAGCGTGGTGTAGGTGTAGAACACCGCACCCATCAGGATGATCAACGCCACCGACACCGCAGCCACGCTGGTGCGCCAGATCAGCCGCAGCACCCAGCCAATCAGCGCGGCAAGGAAAGCGACAATCGGATTGCGCGAGCGGCGCGGTTTGGCCTTGCGCGTCTTGGCCTTGGGTTTTGACTTTGCCTTTGCAGCCGGTTTGCGCGGGGTCCTGCGGTCCGCCACCAGCCGTCCGGGTTTTCGACGTGAATCACTCATGAAGTCTGCTCGGCATTATGCTCTTTGCCGGCGATATTACCCCGAAGCGCGGTGGTTGTAGACCGTTCGATCCGCGTTAACATGATTTTTGTTTTGCTCAATTTGTATGCAAATTCACCATTTAGCACAAATTTTAATCAAACGCCTAAGTCTTCCCCCAATCGACGCCCCCTAAAACCTTTCCATTCCAGCCCCCGCGACATCTTGCTGCGTGTGCACAACGCGGGGCCGCGCCTCGCCTGAAACGAAGGGGATCAAGGTGAAACTGATCATTGCAACGATCAAGCCGTTCAAGCTCGAAGAGGTGCGCGAAGCGCTGACCTCTATCGGGGTGCGCGGCATGATGGTGACGGAAATCAAGGGCTTTGGCTCGCAATCCGGACACACCGAGATTTATCGAGGCGCCGAATACGCGGTGAATTTTGTGCCGAAGATCAAGCTGGAAATCGTGGTGGCCGCCTCCATGGCCGACCAGGTGGTCGAGACGATCAAGACAACGGCGCAGACCGGCAAGATCGGCGACGGCAAGATTTTCGTGCTGGACGTCCAGCAGGCGGTGCGCGTGCGCACCGGCGAAACCGACGCAGACGCCCTCTGAGCGCAAGAAAACACAAGGGAAACGGAAATGAAACTTCTCAAGACACTTGCCCCGGCCGCTGCGTTGATCGCGCTGCCCAGCCTGGGCCTGGCGCAGGACGATGGCCCGGTTCCGGGCGTGAACGCATCGACCGACAGCGTCTTTATCTTCAACTCGCTGCTGTTTTTGATCGGTGGCTTCCTGGTGTTCTGGATGGCCGCAGGCTTTGCCATGCTTGAGGCCGGCCTAGTGCGGTCCAAGAACGTGACCATGCAGCTGACCAAGAACATCTCGCTGTTCTCACTGGCGGCGATCTTCTACTACCTGATCGGCTATAACCTGATGTACCCGCTGGGCACATGGATGATGGACGGCATCGTGTCGGGCGTCTGGGGCCCCGGCGTTCTTGAAGCTGTGGGTGTGACCGCGGATGCGGCCGATGACTACGGATACGCTTCCACCGGGTCTGACTTCTTCTTCCAGCTGATGTTCTGTGCGACCACTGCCTCGATCGTGTCGGGCACAGTGGCCGAGCGGATCAAGCTTTGGCCCTTCCTGATCTTCGTAATCGTGCTGACCGCCATCATCTATCCGCTGCAGGCCAGCTGGAAGTGGGGCGGCGGTTTCCTGGACGCCAATGGTTTCCTGGACTTTGCCGGTTCGACTGTCGTGCACTCGGTGGGTGGCTGGGCCGCTCTGGTTGGCGCGCTGATCCTTGGGCCGCGTATCGGCAAGTACAAGGATGGCAAGGTTGTGCCGATCCCGGGTTCCAACCTGGCTCTGGCCACGCTGGGCACGTTCATCCTGTGGCTGGGTTGGTTCGGTTTCAATGGCGGCTCGCAGCTGGCCATGGGTACCGTGGGTGACGTTGCCGACGTGTCGCGCATCTTTGCCAACACCAACACGGCGGCAGCCGGTGGTGCCATCGCAGCGCTGATCCTGACCCAGGTGCTCTACAAGAAGCCTGACCTCACCATGACCCTGAACGGCGCGCTGGCCGGCCTGGTGTCGATCACCGCCGAACCGCTGACCCCCAGCTTGGGTGCAGCCACCCTGATCGGTGCCGTCGGTGGTGTGATCGTGGTCTTCGCGGTGCCGTTCCTCGACAAGCTCAAGATCGACGACGTGGTTGGCGCCATCCCGGTGCACCTCTTCGCCGGTATCTGGGGCACCATCGCGGTGGTCCTGACCAACCCCGACGCGTCGCTGTTCACTCAGCTCTACGCCATCGTTGTGGTCGGTATCTTCGTGGTCGTGACCTCGGCAATCGTCTGGTACGTCCTCAAGATCACCATGGGGATCCGCGTCGGCGAGGAAGAAGAGATCAACGGGCTCGACATGGCCGAGCTGGGCATGGAGGCCTACCCGGAATTCTCCAAAGGCTGAGTTCTCCTTCCTAGTCAGCCTTTGACACACCTGACCCGGGCGTTCGCGCCCGGGTTTTTTCATGCGTTCTGGCCAGCGTTGGATGCTGCGCTACCTTTGCTTTATGCGCCTTGTCGTTTTCATCGCCGCCCTGCTTTGCGCCGCCCCGGTGGCCGCATTGGAATTGCGGCTGACCAATATGTATGACCTCAACCGCCCGGCGAGCCTGGATTACGACCCGGCCTTTTGCGGGCTCTGGATCGCCAATGAAGGGCCCGAGGTGATTCTGGTCACGCTTGATGGGCTGGAACTGCGGCGACTGGGCTCTGACCTCAGCCGGATCAAGGCAATTGCGCTGGAGGGCAATGACCTGCTGGTCGCCGACGGCTTTGGCAGTTTTCAGCGGATGACCAAGGATGGGCGGACGTTGGGAGAGCCGTTTCGCGTGTCCGACGGCTGGGCCGATACCGAAGGGATCGCGATCGACGCCGATGGCAGCCTGATCACGGTTGAGGATGATCCCGAACGGCTGAGCTGGTTCACCCCGGACGGCACGCTGATCCGCCGGATCGACACCATGACCCTCACGCCGCCCTTGTCCGAGGCACAAGGCATCGCGCGTGACCCGCGCACCGGGCATCTGCTGATCGTGGATGACTGGGAGGGCACCAACAGCCTTTATGAGTTCGATGCCGAGGGCGGCTTGCTGGCGACCGTGTCGCTTTATGAATACGGCACCGACCCCGAGGGGATCGCTATCCGGCCCGGATCGAACCAGCTCTTCATCGCTTTTGACGGCGGCGCGCGGATTGCCGCCTTCGACTATACGCCGACGCTGCCACCCGATGCCGAGCCGCTGCCGCCCGGCGCCGATTGCGCGATGTTCTGACCGCAGGCAGCGCTTTACCTGTGACGTTTTTCGGGCAAACTGCCTGCATAAAACAATCACAGGGAGAATATCATGCATTTCCGATCCTGGCTGGCCCTGCTTGCCTTGGGCGCCACCCCAGCCTTTGCACAACAAAGCGACGCCGACTGTGCCGCCTTGCGCGACGTGGTGATCGACGCCACCTCCGTCAGCTCAGCCCGTGTGATCGCGGCCAGCGAGACCTTGCCGGCCTATTGCGAAGTGCGGGCGACCGCGCGTCCGGCGATTTCCATCGAGGTGCGCCTGCCGATGGCGGGTTGGAACGGCAAGTATTACCAGGCGGGATGCGGCGGATTCTGCGGCGTGCTGGGCCGGGCTGACGCGGGCAGCAGCTGGATCAACGCGATGCGCCCGGGGTTGGAGCGCGGCTATGCCACCGCGACCTCGGACAGCGGCCACCACGCGTTGGGGGTGACCGACGCGGGCTGGGCCTATGCCAACCCGCATGGCGAACGCGACTGGGGCTATCGCTCGATTTCCGAAACCCACCGCGTGGCGCAGGCGATGATCGGCGCGTTTTACGGTGACGGCTCCAGCCAGGAGATCTTTCAGGGCTGTTCCACCGGCGGGCGTATGGCGCATATGGCGGCGCAGCGTTTCCCAGAGATGTTCGACGGCATCATCTCGGGCGCGCCGGCGATGAATTATACCGGGCTGGTGGCGACCAAGATGTCGTGGCTGGTGCAGGCCAATACCGATGCCGACGGCAACCAGATCCTGGGTCCGGACGAGGCGGCGACCATTGGCGCGGCAGTGCTCGCGCAATGTGATGCGGTGGACGGGGCCGAGGATGGCACCATCGCCGACCCGCGCGCCTGTGAGGTGAATTACGCCGATCTGGGCCTCAGCAACCAGCAGATCGACACGCTGATGAAATGGCGCGAAGGGCCGCGCAATGCCGCCGGAGACCAGCTCTATCCCGGCGGCATCCCCGAAGGGTCCGAGCCGTTCTGGTGGCTCTGGCTGACCGGCAATGCCGATGGTGCGGGCAAGGTGGCGACCGCCTTTGCCACCGATTTCGGCCGCTACATGGCGTTTGACATCGATCCCGGCCCGACATGGAGCCCGATGGATTTCGACTTTGAGGCCGATCCTGCGAAGATGTCGACCTCTTCGGGGTTCTACAATTCCGACAATCCCGATCTGAGCTCCTTCCGCGAAGCCGGGGGCAAGATGATCGTCTGGCACGGCTGGGCTGATGCGATCGTGACGCCCTACAAGACGGTGGATTGGTACGAAAAGGCCTCAGAGGCCGCGGGGGGCGAAGACGTGCTGAAGGAAAACGTCGCGCTCTTCATGGTGCCGGGGCTTGATCATTGCGGCATCCTGCCGGGACCGGGTGGTATCAACGCTGCTGCACTCGACCCGATGACGCCGTTGGAGGCCTGGCTGAACGACGGCACGGTGCCAAGCTCGATCCTCGCCGCGGAATAATCCGCCTTGCGGCCCGGCCTTGCAGAGGGCCGGGCCCACCCTTAGCGCGTCTGCACCCGTTCAAAACGCTGGCGCGCAATGGCCTCATTGGCTTCGGCCTTGCGGTCGTCGGACAAGGCCTGCTGGACATAGTTCAGATGCGCCTCGACCGCCGCCCGCGCGGCGGTGGCATCGCGGGCTTGCAGCGCCTCGTTGATTGCGCGGTGCTGATCCAGCAGCATGCTGCGGGTGGTGCGCTGTTTGAACATGATCTGGCGGTTGTAGAACACACCTTCGCGCAGCAACTGATACATCGACCGCATCATGTGCAGCATGATCACGTTGTGGCTGGCCTCGATGATGGCGAGGTGGAAATCCGCATCGAGCCGCGCCTCATCCGCCGGATTGCGTTTCTTGTGCGCCACTTCCATCTGCTGGAACAGCGCGTCGATCACCTTGAGATCGGTCTCGGTACCCATCGTCGCGGCGCGCTCGGCGGCCAACCCCTCCATGTCGCGGCGAAAGCTTAGATAGTCGAACACCGCCTCGTCATGGCGTGAAAAAAGATCGACCAACACCTCGGAAAACGCTGAACCCAAAACGTCGGCGACAT
>JAAUYB010139592.1_pt1 | contig 21967 bp, 24 predicted proteins | sample 7278071 | NCBI WGS metagenome assembly JAAUYB01 (sample SAMN14350121, study PRJNA611818) | marine sediment metagenome | isolation source: surface marine sediment (1.8m) | place: French Polynesia: Moorea | collected 2018-08 | reverse complement strand
TACAGACTGTTAACCATGAAAACAGCTAGTCATGCAGCAAGAATGCTATTCAAAAGATTAGTTGAAGAGTTGACAGAAAATTAGTTACTATAAGGATCGTTAAAAAACAATCGATAGGTACACTTATCCTATCGATTGTTTTTTTGCCACATAATTTACTGCAAGGAACGCTATAATGTCAGACAATCTAAGAAGCCGTGTCGTAACCGGAGGAAGTCAACGCACTCCCAACCGTGCCATGCTGAGGGCTGTAGGCTTCGGAGACGATGACTTTTCCAAGCCCATCGTTGGGGTAGCCAATGGCTTCAGTACCATCACCCCTTGTAACATGGGGATTAACGATTTAGCCAAACGCGCCGAAGCAGGAATCAAAAGCGCGGGTGGTATGCCCCAACTATTCGGTACCATTACTGTCAGTGATGGAATCTCTATGGGTACAGAAGGCATGAAATATTCCCTCGTGTCACGGGATGTCATTGCCGACTCCATCGAAACCGCTTGTAACGGTCAAAGCATGGATGGGGTTATCGCTATTGGAGGATGTGATAAAAATATGCCAGGGGCAATGATAGCCATGGCTAGGATGAATATTCCCGCTATCTTCGTCTATGGGGGGACTATTAAACCCGGTCACTACAACGGGGAAGATTTAACGGTAGTCAGTGCCTTTGAAGCGGTTGGCCAACATAGTGCAGGTAAGATAGATGATAACACATTGTTAGCCATTGAGCGCAACGCTTGTCCGGGGGCTGGGTCTTGCGGGGGAATGTTCACCGCAAATACCATGTCTTCAGCCTTTGAGGTAATGGGAATGAGTTTGCCCTACTCTTCCACCATGGCTGCAGAAGATGCAGAAAAAGCAGACAGTACGGAAAAATCAGCTTTTGCCTTAGTTAATGCCATCCGTAAACAGATTTTACCCAGTCAAATTTTAACCCGAAAAGCATTTGAAAATGCCATTTCTGTCATCATGGCTGTGGGGGGTTCTACCAATGCTGTCTTACACCTTTTAGCGATTGCTAATACCATCGGTGTTGACCTCACCTTAGACGATTTTGAAACCATTCGTCAACGGGTTCCCGTATTATGTGATTTGAAACCATCGGGACGCTATGTTACCGTTAATTTGCATCAAGCAGGAGGCATTCCGCAAGTGATGAAAATGTTATTAAATCATGGGTTATTACATGGGGATGCGTTAACGATTTCCGGTGAAACTGTAGCGGACATTTTAGCCGATGTTCCCGATGAACCTCCTACTAACCAAGATGTTATTCGTCCCTGGAATAAACCTGTGTATAAAGAGGGACACTTAGCCATCTTAAAAGGTAATTTAGCTTCTGAGGGTTCTGTTGCCAAAATTAGTGGGGTTAAAAATCCCACAATGACAGGACCAGCAAGGGTTTTTGAGTCAGAAGAAGAATGTTTAGAGGCTATTTTAGCAGGAAAAATTAAGGCTGGAGATGTCATAATTGTGCGCTATGAAGGTCCAAAAGGTGGGCCAGGAATGAGAGAAATGTTAGCACCAACTTCGGCAATTATTGGGGCAGGGCTAGGAGATTCTGTGGGCTTAATTACCGATGGTCGTTTCTCTGGTGGAACCTATGGTTTAGTGGTAGGCCATGTTGCCCCAGAAGCCTATGTCGGAGGAACCATTGGCTTAGTAAAAGAGGGGGATAGTATTACCATTGATGCCAAAGAAAAGTTGTTACAGGTGAACGTTTCTGAGGAAGAGATAGCCCAACGTCGGGCAAATTGGCAAGCCCCTGAACCCCGTTATAAAAGAGGGGTATTAGGGAAGTATGCCAAGTTAGTTTCTTCCAGTAGTTTAGGGGCGGTTACTGACTTGAATTTGTTTTAAAATTTAGGTGGGCAATGCCCACCCTACTTTTTTAGCGATTAACCCTTGAAATCCATTCCCACAGCTTCAGAAATATGAGACAATTTATACTTATCTAACTTCTTAACTAACCCTTGATTAATATTAGGAATACACCAAGGACCTTGATAAATCCACCCCGTATATAGTTGCAATAAACTCGCCCCGGCTGTGATTTTTTCCCAAGCATCTTCCGCCGTAAAAATACCACCTATCCCAATAATCAGTAGGGTTCCTTGGGTTTGTTCGTAAATAAAACGAATCACCTCTGTTGACCGTTTACGAATGGGTTGGCCACTGATTCCCCCCGCTTCTTCTTGAATGGGATGGCCTGTTTGTTGCAGAACTTTTGTTTTCAATCCTTCCCGTTTAATGGTGGTATTGGTAGCAATAATGCCAGCCAATTCGTAAGTTTTGGCTAACTTAATAATTAACTTAATCGCCTCCCAATTTAAGTCAGGAGAAATTTTCACTAATAAGGGCTTTTTCCCTTGATTAATCGATTGTAATTCGTGTAAAATGACATTAAGCTGTTCCCCCTCTTGTAGCGATCGCAGTCCAGGGGTATTGGGAGAACTCACATTCACCACAAAATAATCCGCAACATTTTGAAGATAGCGAAAACTGCCCACATAGTCCATGGCCGCCTTATCTAAAGGGGTAATTTTCGATTTACATAAATTAATGCCGATGGGAACTTGACGGGGTTGCCGTTGCCAAGTGTCTTCAAGGGTTTGGGCTACTTGTTGCGCCCCCTGATTATTCGCCCCTAACCGATTTAAAGCCGCTTGATCCTGGGGTAAACGGAATAAACGCGGTTTTGGGTTCCCAGGTTGGGGATGAAGGGTTACAGCCCCAATTTCAGCCAATCCAAAGCCTAAATGACCCCAGATACCAGCAGCCAAACCATCCTTATCGCAGCCGGCAGCCAACCCCACAGGGGTTTTAAAGGTTAACCCCCATAAACTTTGCTGTAACCGGCTATCCTCAAAGGTGAAAGAATGATCTAAATTCCCCACTATCCACTTCCCCCAAACCCTGTGGCGATCTTTATCAAGACGGTGAAGGGTTTTTAGTAGTTGGTGATGGGCATTTTCTGGGTTATTTTTAGCTGCTGCTAAGACAAGAGGGTAAAAAGGTTGAGCAAAATTAAACATCATATCTAGGTGAGTTCGGAATTTAGGATTTTGAAGGTAACAACTAGGTTAAATGCCTCCTTTAAGCAAGAATTGTAAGGCCAAAGAAGCTACCCCCCGAACAATATTGTCTAAACCAGGGGTTCCTCCTCCTTTTTTGCGTGCTTCTTGTACCGCTTCAATTCTGTTGACAAAACTATCAGCTAATTCTTTTCCTTCCGTATTTTCCTGTTTTTCGTATAGTTGAGAAGCCATTTTGGCATTGAGAATGGCTGCATCTTCGTTTCCTAACCGCAATAAAGCGTAACCCCTCGCTAAATAAGCAGGAGCAAATTCTGAGTCCAAAATTAAGGCTTTATTATGAAGGGCGATCGCCTCTTGATAATTCCCTTCTTTGGTTTCGTTTAAACCCCATCCATAAAATAGTTCTGGGGTTCCTGCATTTTGAGAAATTCCTTTGGCCCCTTGTACATAAGCTTGCTCTAAACTGGTACCGGTTAGGTTAGCATTGGTGAGATAGGAGTCCCTTAAATCCGTTCCCTGCAAAATAGCACTGCTTAAATTAGCTCCGGTTAAATTAGCTCCGTACAAAGACGCACCACTTAAATTTGCCCCCCTGAGATCGGCTCCGGCTAAATTGGCTTGAGAAAGGTTGGCACCGACTAAATTGGCTCCAATTAAAGACGCTCCCCGCAAATCAGCCATGACTAACCCCGAACCGGTTAAGTCACAGAGTTGACATTGTTTGGTGGATAATAATTGACTTAAATGGGCTAAATTTTCGGCTCTGGCGGGTAAAACACAACCAAACGCCGTTAATAAAGCAGTTAAACTAATAGAGGTAATTTTTATCATGGCTTTTATGAGGATTTATCTCGACAACAGACCTTAGCTATATATTATGACGAATTTCTTTGACTTCTACCTCCACAATAGACAGTCGGAAAATAGTACAATTGAAAAGACCCGATCTTTAACGATGGGGTTTCAAAAATATTTGAGATAACTATGGCAGCTAACGTTGAAATTTACACTTGGAGTACCTGTCCCTTTTGTATTCGGGCGAAAGCTTTGTTAGTTAAAAAAGGGGTGGACTTTACTGAATATTGTATCGATGGAGATGAAGAGGCAAGGCACAAAATGACCCAACGGGCCAACGGAAAACGCACATTACCCCAGATTTTCATCAACGATCACCATGTGGGGGGTTGTAACGAATTGTATGACTCAGAATTCTCAGGGGAACTGGATAGCTTGTTGGAGCAGTCGGTAGCCTAATGAAATTAGCTTTTATTATTGATCCTATCTCTACCTTAAACCCCGGCCACGATAGCACTGTGGCTATGATGGAAGCGGCCCAAGCTTTGGGTCATGAGGTTTGGGTGACAGAAGTTCATCAACTGAGTGTCATCGATGGCAAAGCCTGGGCTATCTTATCCCAAGTCCGGTTAGTTCCTGTTACCATGAAAGAGGGACAATGGGTCAGTGTTCCTCAATGGTACGAGATATCCTCTCAGGAATTAAGGTGTCTTGAAGACATGGACGTGGTGTTGATGCGAAAAGATCCGCCGGTGACTATTCGCTATCTCTATGCTACCTATATTTTAGAATTAGTTGATCCCAAGAAAACCCTGGTCATTAATTCCCCTCAAGGACTACGAGAAGCCAACGAGAAGATGTATACTCTACAATTCTACTCGGTGATGCCTGAAACCATCGTCAGTCTCGATAAGACAATTATTCGTCAGTTTGTTGAGGAGAAAAAACAAGCAGTCCTTAAACCCTTGGGAGGGAAAGCAGGGGAAGGGATCTTATTTTTAGAACCCAGCGATCGCAATTTTAACTCTATCATTGAAGTCAGTACCCATCAAGGTCAAGAACCAGTCATGGTTCAACGGTTTCTACCAGAAGCGAAAAACGGAGATAAACGGATTATTCTCTTAGATGGTAAACCGATTGGGGCCGTTAATCGAGTGCCAACCGGTCAAGAATTTCGCGGGAATATGGCTGTGGGGGGACGGGTTGAAAAAACAGAATTGACCCCCAGAGAACAAAACATCTGTGAGGTCGTCGGACCGAGATTACGTCAAAATGGATTGTACTTTGTGGGTATTGATGTCATCGGTGGTTATTTGACCGAAGTCAATGTTACCAGTCCCACCGGTATTCGAGAAATTGATCTCCTTGATAACATAAATTTGGGACAAACTGTCATGGAATGGTTGAGTTTAGGTTGCTCTCAATCATCTTAAAACCTGTTTTGTATTAAGCTATATTAAGAAAAGAATAAAGTCTAGCCAATTGGTGGTAAGTAACGCAAAAAAGTCTTAAACTGAATGAATAATAAAGGGTGAAATCGTTATTAATGTTATGTTTGAGGTTGGGGATATTCTTTGCGAACGCTATCAACTTTTAGAACCTTTAGGAAAAACAGCTATTGGTCATCAAACTTGGTTAGCAGATGACTTGTTTTCTCCTGTTGATGTATATTGTGAACAGAAAAAACAATACCCTTGGTTGAAATGGATTTTTGATGTCAATCAAGTATTTCGTCCTAAGATTTATGAAAAAGTAACCGTCAAACTATTAGCGTTTAACCCTCAACTTTCTTGGGAACAATTTAAACTATTTGAACGAGAAGCAAAAGTTTTACAAGGATTAAATCATCCTTTTATTCCCCGTTATCGCAACTATTTTGAACTGTCTGGACATCGGGGAAATAGCGTTCCTTGGTTCGGTTTGGTGGAAGATTATATTCCAGGAAAATCGTTGCAGGATTTATTAGAAGAAGGGGAAAGGTTTTCTGAGTCTAAAATCCGTAAAATTGCCATAAAAGTTCTCAATATTTTGATTTATTTACACGAGTTAAACCCACCTGTTTTACATCGAGATATTAAACCCAGTAATTTAATTTTAGGAGAAGATAATAACATTTATCTTATCGATTTTGGGGCTGTTCAAGATCAAAGTTCAGTCACTAACATTAGTTTTACTGTGGTAGGAACCAGTGGTTATACTCCCTTAGAACAATTTTGGGGTAAAGCGGTTTTTTCCTCTGATTTATACGCATTAGGCGCAACATTAATTCATTTATTAACAGGTATTTCCCCAACCAATTTACACAATCAAGATTACCAAATTGAGTTTGGGGAAAAAGTTAAAATTAAACCCTCTTTTCAAACTTGGTTAACCACCCTAACCGAAGTTAAACTATCTCAGCGTTATCCTACCGCAAGAGAAGCATTAACAGCTTTAAAAACAGGAGAAACCCTCAAAAAAAAGAAGGCCAATAATAAGACAGTGAAGTCGGGTAATAACCATGAATTAAAAACAAAAATAAAATTAAGTAAGACAAAAAAATCCTTACAAGTGGTTATTCCTTCATCTCAATTAAAACTATTCAAACAAGTATTAAAAATAGAAACAATTTTCATTAATAATCGGTTAAATATTAAAAAAGTTATTCCCTTAGTCACCATGTCTGGCATGGTTTTGATTCCTTTTTCTTTAATTTTTACTGGGATGATGCTAAAAGATCCCTCATTTATTATGGCATCTTTGGAGATTATGGGAGGGATGAGTTTTATGATGATTTTCATACTCTTATTTATTTATATTATTAGTAGCATGGGAGCAAAAACTTGTTTAGTATTAGATAAGGAAACCTTGAAAATACAAGAAAAAATCCTAGGCTTAGAATATTATCAGGAAGAAGAATCAAAAAGCAACATTCTAGGGATTTTCATCCATAAATTCTTACAAAGATATAATGTTACGATTAATACGAGAAAGATGATTTATCAATTGGGTAGTCAACTCACAGAAGAAGAAGCTCTTTGGTTAGCCAAAGAAATTGAAGATTGGTTACATTAAGATGTAGAAAGACTATGTTTAATACTAATGATATTCTTGTTGATAAATACGAACTAAAAAAACGATTAGGTCAGACAGCAATCGGTCATCAAACTTGGTTGGCCATAGATATTTTAACCCAGGAAAAGATAACGTTAAAACTCTTAGCTTTTAGTCCTCAAATGCAATGGGAAGAGCTAAAATTATTTGAAAGGGAAGCGCAAGTTTTACAGTCTCTTCAACATAAGCGAATTCCTAAATATCGAGACTATTTTGACTTAGATAAAGACTTAGGAGGAGGAATAGCTTGGTTTGGTTTAGTACAAGATTATATCCCCGGCGCATCATTACAAGAATTAGTCGATAGCAGGAAGATTTTTACTGAAGAAGAAACCTATACTATTGCTATAGAAATTTTAGAAATTTTGAGTTATTTACATCAATTAAACCCTATTGTGATTCATCGAGATATTAAACCCAGTAACTTGATTTTAGGAGAAGATAATCATATTTATTTAATTGATTTTGGCGCAGTACAGGCCCAAGGAGCCGTCACTGGTGTAACATTTACAGTAGTCGGTAGTAGTGGTTATGCCCCCTTAGAACAATTTTGGGGAAGGGCCGTACCTGCTTCAGATATTTACGCATTAGGGGCAACTTTGATTCATTTATTAACAGGAATATGTCCCGTTGACTTACCACATAAAGACTCTCAAATTCAATTTTCAGATAAAGTTAACATTGCTGATTATTTTCGTTATTGGTTAGAAAAAACAACTAATATATCTCTAGAAAAACGATTTTCAACGGCAAAAGAAGCTTTAGTTAGTTTACAAAGGAAAAAATTGGTAACTACTGCAAATAATTCCAAAAATAAGCTAGTTCAACCTCATTATAGTCGTTTTCTGGTTACAAAAAAAGATAGTCAACTATGTTTATACCTACCCCCTAAAATGAATTATCAGATCGGTAAAAGTGCCGTACTTACAATTATCTTTATACTGGGCATTATTACTCTGGCATTTTTTCCATTCTCTTTACTGGTTTTATTATTTGTATATCAATATTTTAAGGATATGAGGCTTGTTTTTCTAGAACAATCTTTTAAAATACAGCGAACAATTTTTGGGTTAACTTATCAATCCATTAATACCTCGAATGATGAAATCCTTGGAGTTTTCTTATATAGTAGTTCGGATAATCATCAAGTTAAAATCAGAACTCGCAAGAGAAATTATATGATCGGGGAAAATCTCAAGGAAGAAGAATGTGCTTGGTTAGCAAAAGAAATTCAAGATTGGTTATATTATCATGGTAATTGAGTATCAATTACGTAAAATGTTAAGTCTCATTACAAAAAAAGCATAAAACTTGCGAGAGGTTACGGATATGTGAGTATGATAACCAAAGTGATATTTTCAAAGTTTAGTTTGTCATGAGTCTAAAAATAGTTGAAAATTTTGATGCTAGTTTTACCCTGACATCAGAAAGCCAAAAAACCTTATTTAAATTATTAAAAAATCCAGAATTTATTAAACAAATTTCTCAACAATTATCCAATAAAGAAGCATCTATTGAGTTTACCGAATTATTATTTCAACCCGTTCCTTACAGTAGCCAAACCCCTAAAGGAATGCCAGCAGAATTTGAGAAATATTATGATTCTGATGAGCATATTATTATCAATATTCCCCCTAACTTTATGTTCAAAGCAAAAATCTTCAAACCCAGTCGTCTCTGTGGTATTTATCACCTGATTAATTAATACTTTTTGTTCTTAACCTTATTTTTTTTGAGGATTGATTGATGATTACTGATACTCAACTCCCTAGTTTAAACGACTTAGATTATTTACCCTACTTAGATGAAAATGGGGTCATTCCTGAAGCGTTACGGAAAAAAATTGGAGTTTATGCCATTTTTGATGAAACCAAGCACTTAAAATTCATTGGTTATTCCCGTGATATTTACGCCAGTTTAAAACAACACTTAATTCGGCAACCTCAACAATGTTATTGGTTAAAAGTAGAAATAATTAACCGTCCTAGCCGCAGTCTTCTAGAAGAGATCAAAAATAACTGGACTCAAGAAAACGGAGATTTATCCATCAATGATAACGTAAGTCAAAAACAGTGGACACAACCCATTGATGCTAAACTTTGTATGACCGAAGAAGAAAAAGAAACCTATAATAATAGTGATGAGTTAGGCAAAATTAAACTATTTAAAAAAGTATCCAGACGAGTACAAGCTGAGATTGAGAACACCTTAGAAAAAAGAGGAAATCGGATGGAAATTCGCTTTAATCCTAAACTCAAAGAACAGGGATTCCTCGATTTAAAATAATAAAATAACCTCTAACCTTGCCCACCCTACAATTCTCAGAGGTTACTGTTCACCGAATAAATGTTGTACATTAAAAGGTGAAGTCGATTTAATCATCAAGGAGTAACCCGTAATGACCTGGCGTGGTTCAGTCAGTATTCCCGATCGCATTTTTGGGACTTTAGTCTATTGCTTTGCTGTGTTTGACACGATGGCCTTTGGGTCTTATCTATTGCAACAGTTTCCAGTCTTCAGTTTCCTGTTAATTCCAGCTTTACCCGTAGGAGTCACCTATAGTTTATTAGGTGCTTTGCTAGGGCCATTAGCACGTTGGGCTAGTTTTCTGGCTTTCATTCTTCTGTTTATGCTAGTTGTCCGTAACGATCGCATTAGCCATTTTATTCGTTATAACGCCATGCAATCTATCCTGATCGGCATCTTATTGGCTTTAGCGAGTATTATCATGAATTATGTTTTAATCCCCGCTTTGGGGCGTAGTGGCATTCTCATTGAAACCTTATACAATGTGCTATTTTTAGGGGGATTAGCAGCCTCCTATTTTTCCATGATTCAATCAGCCTTAGGACGCTACGCAGAAATTCCTACGATTTCTGAGGCCGCTTATTCTCAGGTTCGCTGGTAGTTATGTTAGCCGTTGGCGCAGTGATGACAGGGTTTTCAATGCTACCAATGCCTTCAATTTCCACCCGAACGCGATCGCCGACACTTAGGGGGCCAACCCCTTCGGGGGTTCCTGTGAGAATAACATCCCCTGGAAACAGGGTCATGATCTGAGAAATATAGGAAACAATAACTTGAGGAGAGAAAACCATATCCTGAACCAAAGCAGACTGCCGTGGTTCCGTTTCATTATTAACAAAAGTTTGAAGGGTGGTGGTTGCACTTAACTCCCGTATCACCCAAGGGCCTAGAGGACAAAACGTATCAAACCCTTTTGCTCGAACCCATTGATTGTCCTTTCTCTGAAAATCACGAGCCGTAATATCATTAGCGATAGTATAACCCCAGATTTTGCTACGGGCTTCCTTCTCAGAACAATTTTTAGTCACTTCACCAATCACTAAAGCTAACTCTCCCTCATAATCAACCTGTTGCGACTGTTGGGGATAATGAATCCCCTGACCTTCTCCAATCAGCGTAGAAGGGGGTTTAAAAAAGAGTAACGGTTCTTTTGGGACTGTGTTACCCAGTTCCTCTGCATGGGCTTTGTAGTTCCGACCCACGGCAACAATTTTGGAAGGAAAGCAAGGGGCTAAAAATTCATAACTATCCGCCTTTAAGACAACGCCACTGGGTTGTCCCCCGTCCCAAGGGGCAGCATCAAACACTGCCACACTGCGGTTAAGATTAAGTGAGCCATAATGGATGTTTCCTTGAGTTGTTTTTACTCGAACGTAGCGTTGCGGCATAAACTTGAGCAGTCAGTTAGGTTAGAAGTCGACTAATCGGCCTAATATCTTAGCCATTAGCCATAAAGTCGTAGTCTGATTTTAACAAGAATGTCGAAAGAAGTCCCCATTGTCTTGAGTGCGTCTCAAATTCGGATTCGCAATCCGAATTACGCACTCGCTTTAGATGGGGATGAATTTCGACCGACAAACAAACCGCAAAGCGTCCCTATTTCCCAGAAATTTGTGCTATCATTGCTAGTGGTTGCGACCCACCCGAACGCCATGAGCTTTTTCTAGAAGACAAAAACCTAGACCAACCTAGACATTAATGTCTAGGAATTATCTATAACAGAGTTTAGTTGGGGTACTTCACAGGAATGTGTCTCAAAAAGGAGACATTTTTTCATTTGATTCGTTGCCAATGATCCTTGCTTCTTGATCATAAGACCCTAAGTCGATCACGAAGCCAACTTGTCCATAAGGAGTTTACACCCATGAGCCAAAGTTACGAAATGATTTTTATCTTGCGTCCTGATCTTTCAGAAGAGCAAGTTAACCAAGCTGTCAATACCTATAAAGAATTTTTGACTGAGAATAACGCTACTGATCTCCAGGTGAAAATCTGGGGTAAACGCCGTCTGGCCTATCCGATTCAAAAAAAGGTGGATGGTATCTATGTCCAGTTCAATTATCAAGCTGATGGAACCCAAATTGCTCCCTTAGAACGGATGATGCGATTAGGGGAAGAGGTGATGCGCTATCTCACCATTAAATTAGATACAGTGTCCCCGGAAAAAGCAGAAGAGGAAGAACCCGAAACGGCAGAACCGGAACCCGTTGCTTCTGAAGCGTGACATCCTCCCACGCTATACTGCCCAGCAGTTAGCGTGGGCTTCCCGACTCACGACTTAAATTCGGAGAAGGGGGAAAGATGGGGTCTCTCCCATAGTACAAGAACCCTATCCTTCTTCCATCTGCTGCTTTTAAGACATTGGCGAATTGTGCAGGGGTCTGCGTTGGTAGTTATCCTGTCCTTTCGCTAACACGCAGGGATGATCGGTTTTATCAGCAAACTGTGGATGCATAAAGCGAGTAATAAAAGCCATTCGGCTTCCTAGGGTGCGGTTAGCCACTACCCCATGCCATAATCCACCTCTGGTAAAAAAGAACTCTCCCGGCTTCAACTCAATGGAAAGAACTTGGTGAGGGGCATTTTCTGGGGCAATGGAGTCGGCAAGCTTGGCCATACTGTCGGCATCAGACAAATCACATTCACCCTGTTGAGCCATTGCCTCTAAATCAACCGAGTATTTATGAGTGCCAGGGATAATCTGTAAACACCCATTTTTATGATTCATGGCTGTTAAGGCCACTGAAACATGTACCCCCTCTACATCTGCATTGACTTTGTCAATGTGCCAGTCCGCACCGCCATGGCCAGGCCACCGACAAATTACCTGAGACATCCAAACTAATAGGTCAGGTCCTAAAATTGCTGAGACTCGATCTAAAATGTCATCATCAGTGGATGCTTTGAAGACTAAGTCAGAGTTGATGTGAGCATTTCGATCATCCATTGGCCCTGGTTGCAGGATATTGAATTTTTCTAGCAGTAACCGCAGCATCCATAATGGACTCTTGTGATTTTTTCTGACAGCCATCTGTAGATATTTGAAGGCTTCGCTATTAAGACTAGGAAACGGTCCGGCGTAACCATAGTTCAAGAAAAATTCTTTAATATCTTCCATCTGTAAGAGATCTGTTTTCATATAAACTTAATTCCTAAAAAAAATGGATAAATTTCAATCAAATAACTGGAAATCCGAGGCCATGAAAGACAGTGCTAAAACATGAATTTCACCAGTCACTTTATTTAAGAACCTATCAGGAAATCTTGGGTTCTAGAATGTTGACCCTGGATCTCTCTAGTGGACATTTCTGGCTTTGAGGAGCAAGGGTTTCCTCAAAAATCTCGATAAAGCGATCGCACTTATCGTCCCAATCTAAGCCCTGACGTTTCACCTGTAGGGGGCCGATTCGGGCCATAGACTCCCTCAACTCTGGAGAATTAGCTAGGTGAATAATAGCCTCAGCCAGCCCTTGCACGAATGCTCCTGGAGAGTCTGGATCGACCAGAATGCCACAGTCAGGGGAAACCGTTTGGGCGGGGCCACCCCAACGGGTAACGACGACCGGCAAGCCTAACGCCATGGCTTCTAGAACAGCATGTCCTCCAGACTCTCTGAGGGACGGCATGATAAAAATGTCACTCTGATTAAGCAGTTCAACACACCGATCATGACTTTGCCATCCATGAAAATGGACATGTTGCTCTATTCCGTAGTTTTTGGCGGCTTCTTCAAGCTGCCCCCTCAGTTCTCCATCACCCACAATCTCAAGAACAGCATTGGTCTGTTTAACAACTGATAGAAATGCCTCAACTAGATATTGCACCCCTTTCCAATCAACAAGTCGCCCCAGATAGACGCACCGCACAGGTTCGCCTGCCTGGGGTTGGCGATACTGACGATGTTGCCATAGGGAGGTGTCCACAGCCGGTTCTAGCATCTTTACCAGCCTTCCCCGATAGCCTGGAGGTAAAGCATTCAGAGCCGATTGATCGGAGTAGATTAGGGTTTCTGCATTGACTTTTCCAGGAAAGAGCTTGTGTAAAAGCAAAGATGATCTGCGACCTAAGTTCACTGTCAAGCGCTCAATCCACGAGTCCATGGAGCGAAAATCGGGCGGAAATTCTAAGTCACCGCAAAGTGGGCCAATAACGACAGGAACATTCAGGTTGTACATAAACGAAACAGCCTTTGCTGAAAGTGGGGTTGGCTGAAAAACGAGTTGAATGTTCTGCTCTGCAATCAGTCGTTTAGCAAGTTGGCGTTCACGTATCTGGGTAATGATGTGAATCAGCTGACCAACAACCAAATCTTCTACTCGATAGGGAAGTAATTGACCAATGCGCCAAAGTAGCTTTTGAATCCAGCTATCTTCGATAAATAAGATGCGTGACAATGCTTCTTCCTCAGGGAATAGCTCTTTTAGCTCATCTCGACACCGAGCGTGGCAAATCATCCACACGTCCAGTCCTTTTTGGCGAAGCCGCCTAAATAGCTGGATATTCTTGCTAGACTCCCCTCCCATTTGAGTGGAGGCATTCTCCACAACCATTAGTAAATGAATAGTCATATAAAGTTATCTAAAATTATGTTTACAATCATTCTACACCCAAAGATTGTTAACATCACCCCAATAGTTATCTGGTTTTCCATAAAAGCTTAAGAACTTTTCAATATCTTCATGCAGCAAATTAACCACTTCGTGACGAGTTGCCTCATTCCAATGGATATCTACGGTCAGGGGTTTACGGAGCAAGGGCTTGAAAGATTTGATCATCCAGGTGGGGAGCAACCATTTGGCATCTAAGAAGAATTTCTGCTTACGTAGCCAAGCCATCCAAGGGTAGTCAACCTGCTTACTGGCACGAGAATTAAGTGCCGGTTGCTGTGTTTCGATTTGAAAGGTTGGATCAACACCCAAAAATTCAAAACATTGCTGTAGTACCGATTGGGGATTCGTAACTAAATCTTCCATGAAAAGAACCAAGATTTGGTCATCAGGGAAATATTTACGAAACTCGTTGATACGTGCCCAGTAACAGCTACTTTGAACCAGCGGCTTCCATTGTTTAATGGCTACATCTAGACTGCCAAACTTCAGACCGTTATCCAGTAACTGGGTAAAGTCGGACTCAATTCTTTGAATGGGATGTCGAACAATATAGATTAATTTGGCTTCTGGCAAATGTTGGGCGATACGCTGAACGACTTCACTGTTTCCCTCAGAATAAGTGGGAGACCCTTCCCCGATCGCTTTAGCCCCCTGAAGCGGATTAAACTTAGAGTAGTACCATTCTATGCCTCGTTCATAGTGTAGGCTGAAAAAGTGACTTTCTTTATGGGGAAACATATATACTTCGGGATGTTTCCCTAAAAAGTTACACAAAGTAGTCGTTCCGGCTTTCGCGGCACCAATCACTAGATAGTTGGGTTTCATCATGTCATCCTGGATCAACCAGGGTTTAGCAAAGGATCTTAATCCGTGACCATAGCAGGGTAAGCGCATCTAAAATGTAGCCAATTATACAGAAAAAACCCCATCTTGCACTTGATCGGATCGAGTTAATTTTGTGCAACTACTGGTGCTGCTTCTACTGAGAAAAATCCCCTGTGTTTTCCAACAACGAAGATACAGAAGGCAATAACACCACCACATGGGGAACCGGACGGGGAATATAACCCACCAAAGACTCTCCTTGATAAGCTAAAGAGGTACTGGCCCCAGAATCTAACATCACCGCCTCTCTAAATCCTAATTGCTCCAACACTTGTCCTAGTTTTATAGAATCCACCGGATTTTTGGATACCCCGATCATCGGTTGTCCAGAACGATGAATTCCCCAAAAGGCACGATGTCGGGGAACCTGAAAATCAAACAAATTACCAAAACTTTCATAGGGTTGGGCCAGGGAATCTTTGACCAACCAAGCAGCCCCCACAAACGCATCGGTGATCAATTCACCGTCATCGGATTCGGCTACAACCCCTGACCAACTGTTATGATTATCTGCATCAAAAGGGACAAACTTGACCCCTTTATCCCCCATTAAAACTAACGGACGACCATTCAATCTCGGATTTTCACTGGCATTCCCTGGAACAAATTCTCCCCCTTGACTCATCACTGGACCAATCATTACATTGGAGTCAAGATATTTTAAGGAGAAAAATGCTCCATCTACCGCCGCAACTGCCTCGGTATTAGCCATAATTTCTGGCACTTGATAACGACTATTGGCATGAATGGTACTGGGTTTACCCCCATTAATAATAATAAGTTCGACTCCATCAATGTTATGTTCTCTTTTGGTAATATTGGCTGTAAAATCAAAGTCACCTTCTAAATGTTCTCCAGGATAACCACCCCACGCTTCAGGAGAAACCACTTGTAATTGTGATTGACCAAAACGGCCAATACTTAGTAAATCGGGGGATTCTCCCACAAAGATTTCTTCTTCATTAGACATGGATAAGGCCATTTTATAACCAGCGGCCATCGCCCACCGTTTTACCCTAGCATCGTGTTTTCCTTCGGGATAGGTAAAATATTTAATGGGAATACCTAACCTTTCTTCCAGAATTTCTTTGGACATCATGACTTCTTGAAATAAGTCATCATCAGATAATTCTCTTAAATCTCTGGGGTGAGTAATGGTATGAGAGGCGATGGTAATTAAGGGGTCTTTAGCAAGTTGTTGTAACTGTTCCCAGGTTAAACTAGAACGGGCTGTTTTTCCCTCCATTTTCTTGACATATACTGAAAAAACAGCCGGATAATTATACTTTTTCAACAAAGGATAAACATGCTCATAATGTCCCCCGTAACCATCATCAAAACTGAGTAAAATGGGTTTATCTGGTAAGGGAATTCCTTTTTGTAAATGCTCTAATAATAAGTCAAGACTAATGGGGGTTAAACCTTGTTTTTGAATGTATTTAAAATGCCTTTCTAATTCTTCTGGGGTAACATCAAAAAACACTTCTTTTTTCGGCAGAATATCATGATACATGAAGATGGGAACCTTGGCTGCCCTCGCACTTTCATGAATATAGGGAAATGGTTTAGCAAGAGCTTGATTCGCATTTTTGGCTGCTTTCCATAACTCAGGAAATGTGGTTGGTGAAATAATTATTGGTTTTGTATTATTAGAATCTATAGGAGAAGTTACTCCCTTTAAACAGTGTTGTAAATTAAGAGAAGGATTAGATAGAAGATGATTATTCAGTTGAGCAGAAGGATGAATATGAAGTCCTAGCTTTGGGGAATGATTAGAGGACTCAAAAGCAGAAAACTGACAATCCTTTTCTTGTTGGCCTTTAATGGCGGTTAGTCCGTTATTGTTGGTTAAATAGTCTCGATCTATTAAATTGACCAAAATTAGACTATAAACACCCATGATTAAACCACTACCACAGCCTAATGCTAGTTTAAAAGAGCGCCATTGTGACGGAGAGGAAAACATAAAGAAAATATTAAAGAAAAAAATATAAGGTTAATTAGGATTGTAGTGTAGAGTGCTTCGATTAAGACAAAACTGTGATAAATTTCTTAAAAATTTAAGATTTTCCTTGAATTATTTTTCTTGTCTATATGTAAAATCGATTACAGAACGTTCTGATAGTCAATTCCGCCACGGCTCACAGTTGCTTGCCTTAACATTAAATTATAAAACTTAATATAAATTAACATTAAACTCAAATAACTTGATGAAGTGTAGTAATGTCGCCGATCTTCCTTATCATTTAATTGCCGTTTACCAACTTTTTTAATAAAGATTTAAGATTTTGTGACATTAACCCCTAGACAAACAAAAAGAACTTATTGTAAAAGAATAGCAAGTACAACTAATTCGACTCTTAGATTAGTTACGCTGTATTAATTGGGAGATGGCCACTGTGTCTAACTTATTTCGTTCCCTTCTCTTAAGCATCTTACTCAGTTTCGTGACCCCTGTGTTATTTTTGGGGGGGGTACTGGGGACTTTACTCACCGTCAGTTATATTCCAGGAATTGCTTTATTAGGTCAACTGGGACAAGAATTGATTTTATCCTTTCTTTCCACTTTTGGGGAAGGGTATCCCCTGCAAGGGATGTTAACCATTGGGGTAACTTGTGCTATGGTGGGCGGTTTGTTTGATGTGTTTAATTTTTATTTGTATCAAGATGTTCGCGGCCAATAACCTGAGATGTTTCGGGTCATCATCAGAAGCAGAAAAAAAGAGGACAATCTAGATTGTCCTCATGGGGGTTTCACGATGTTATTGTTAAAGTTCTCTGACAACGGGTTTATTATCAATAATTTCCCCGACTAACACCACATCGGTAACGCCCACAAATAGACCATTTTCTAGGACACCAGGAATATTATTGATGGTTTGTTCTAAGGTGGCAGGGTCATCAATACTTTCAAACTTAACATCGATAACCAAGTTCCCTTGATCCGTTACTACGGGGCCAGCCTTTTTGACCCCCATCCTTAACTCTGGCTTTCCGGCTAATTGTTCCAACTTACGCATCACAGGAACAACCGCTTTCGGGATAACCTCAACCGGCAACAGAAAAGTTGAACCCAACTTATCTACCAGTTTACCCCCATCAACCACCACGATAAACTGTTCTGCTAAACTATCGACAATTTTCTCTTGAGTATGGGCGGCCCCTCCTCCCTTGATTAAATTCTTTTGAGGATCAACCTCATCAGCCCCATCGATGGCAATATCAATGCGATCGACCACATCTAAGGTGCTTAAGGGAATATTATACTTTCTTGCTAAGACTTCCGCTTGAAAGGAGGTCGTCACCCCCACAATGTTTTTTAGGTCTCCCGATTGTAACCGTTCACCGATATACTGTATGGCGTAGGCAGTGGTTGAGCCTGTACCTAACCCCACAATAGAATCTGATTTAACGCGGGAAGCGGCTGCTTTGCCTACTTCTTGTTTCATCATCACAACCGGATCTGACATAGACGATCTCCCAAAATAATTATTGGTATTATTTTATACATTTTTGAGACTTAAGAATAGGGGATGAGTTAGCCTTTAATCGAGTGTCTCAGGCCACCGGGTCCATCCCTTATCTTTTTTCCACCCCTTAATTGTTAGAAGACGCTGCCAGCATTTCTTTGAGTTGGGCTAATTGATCGGCCCAACGGGGGTCGGGTTGAAAGCTTTCGTTAGAAGAACCACCAGAGGACGAAGAACGATTATTGCGTTTTTTGCCAGCACCCTTTTTGGATTTTGTCGGTGCGGGTTTACTCTCTGTGCTTCCCTCTTCTGAGTCTTTTCCTTTGTTACGGGGTAAGGCTTTTTCAATTTTGAGTGGGTTGTCCATAAAGGACTGACCATTATATTTTTCAATAAATGCGTCAGCTAATTCATCGCTAGGAACGGTGACAAAAGCAAAACCCCGACATTTGCCACTCTTGCGCTCTTTGATCACCTTAATGGAGACGATTTCGCCCCCATCGGCAAACAATTCTTCTAGGGTTTGGCGTTCTAGGTTGTCTTTGGGTAAATTACCTACATATAAGCGGATATTAGGCATTGTGAGAGATACCTCCAGTAGTTGAGTTGATAAAAAACTTGATGAATGTCCCATGAGGGAACGAGGTTTGGTTGTAGGTGCAGAGGAAACAAGAAACAACTTTACCATGACTTCCTATGTCATAACCAAAACTGACTTGCCTGTTACTGGCCTGTACCATTAAAATCAATTTCTTTTTAACGATGCTAAGATTAGGCAATTGAATCATTGAGACTTGGCTTATTCAGCGTCCGACTGAGAGAAATGGATTGAACAGATCATGCCCTTTTAAATTATTACAGAATGTATACACGATTCGTCAAATAATTCTCTAAAAAAAAATATTATTTTTTCCATGAGTTGATTATATTCTTTGAATCAAGGCCAAGGATTGTCTGCTTTTTCTACCCTAGAAGCTAGGGTTTGACTCCTTTAGTATTGTTACCTTCCCAGTATATTATTACCACTATTGTTCACTTTGAGCAACTTTTTTCTCAAAGACTTGCTAAAAATGATGTTGTGTGCATAGTTATCCCACTTGTTTGGGTACTCTAAAAACCAACAGGGAACTTTACCCACTAAGGATAAGTCCCCATATTTCATGCATAAGGTAGACAGTCTGTCAATTTTTTGTTACATTGCTTTATAATTAGAGGCAAGTAGCAAAACGAATGCTTACCCAAGCCTCTTAGTCACCTATCTCTGATTCGATCAGGAGTCATTATGGAAAACACTTCTTGTAATTTAACCTTAGAACAGCAATTTGAAATGAAACGGATGCGCGATGCAGCGAACCAAATGAGTCGGGAACAAGCACTGGACTTATTAGTGCAAGCTTCACGATTACTGATGATTAAAACCAATGTGGTTCGCAATTTGGGTAAATAACCCAATGTTTAGCGGTGTATGTTTAATTAACTTTTAATTGTTTACATGGAGGTTATTATGGACGCAAACATTTTTGAATTATCCCTAGAACAACAATTCCAATTACAATGTTTACAACAGGAGTTTCAAGGTTTAGAAAGAGAACAGGTCATTGATTACTTAATCGATACCATGCAGCAAATTATGGCTAGAGATAATCTCATCCGAGATTTGATGAAAAACGAACTCTTCTAGTGTCTTAAGATCAGACGCTCTCCATCTCGTGTCAAGCTTCTCTCAAATCCTAGGCAGATGACGAAGAGGGGCAAGGGGTGCTGGGAGGTCAGTCCCGATTCTACGTTACAGTAAGGATCGATTAAGACCGAAACTATTTTAGTTTTTTCTCTGCCATACTCGAAACATAAACCCTAAACAAACTAAAATGTAACCCGATGTGAGTAAGCCGTTGAGATATAGTAACCGCAACGTAAGCGTTTCAGATGTTTGCAGAGAGCTTAACCAGAGTAAGCTATAAGCAATTGCCCAGATAACGGTTAGTTTGATAGAAAAGCGACTGGCCGATAATACTTGACGACTACCCTGATGATGGTACACTGTCCAAAGTGCAGGAATCCAACCAACAACAGGGATCAGACGAGTTATTTGTTGTAACTTCTCTAGTTTTTGTTCTTGAAACGGATCACGATTGGGATTATTCATGGCCTTGGCTCGTGTTTGCGATGAAAAGAACTTGTGAACTTAATCTCAGTGCCATTATCCTCGCTGGGGGGTATAGTTCCCGTATGGGTACAGATAAGGCATTGATTGAAATTCAAGGGGCTCCTTTGTTACAACGTACGGCTACTTTGATACAGGCATACGCTGACTCTGTTTATATTATTACCCCTTGGATAGAACGTTATCAAACGATTGTTCCTCTCCACTGTCAGTTATTGCGAGAAATTTGTCCCTCCCGAAAGACTCGAGGCCCTTTAGTGGCATTTGCCCAGGCTTTAAACCATGTGTCGACAGACTGGGTGTTCTTGTTGGCCTGTGATTTACCTAATTTAACCCCTTGGTTTATAGGAGAATGGTTAAAAGGGTTAGATCAGCTTTCTGATGACACCATGGCTTATTTACCCCGTCATGCCAAAGGTTGGGAACCCTTGTGTGGGTTTTATCGTTCTTCTTGTTTAACGGCTTTAGACAGCTTTATAGATGGGGGAGGACGCTCGTTTCAGCAATGGCTGCAACATCATCCTGTGGAAGAACTGTTGGTCAGCGATCGCTCTGTGCTTTTGAATTGTAATACCCCAATGGATCTTCAGCAAATTAAGGATAAATTATGAATGTACTTTCAATTCCCACCTGGATGGTTCATGTTTCTAGTGTGATTGAGTGGACAGCCGCTATTTTATTGGTCTGGACTTATGCCCAAGTGACCGATAAGTTATACTGGCGATCGCTGGCTTGGGGAATGTTACCGGCCTTAGTGAGTGCTATGTGTGCTTGTACTTGGCATTTTTTTGATAATGCCCCGTCTTTGGATTGGTTAGTGACCTTACAAGCTTCTTTAACGGTTATTGGCAATTGTACTCTTTGTTTTGCGGGTTGGTGGATTTTTCGCGCGTCTTCTTCTCAGTCTACAGAATAATATTGAGACAACAATTGTAATGCGTCATTAGACACATCAAAGGTCAATATTTCTCCCTGACAATCAATAGAAGAAAAGGGAATTACTTCTACTACACTGTTGCTATAAGCCACTATTTCTAGGGATTTAATCCAGGAAGATGTCCATTGATTTTCTTCGATTTTGATATTGTGTTGATGTAACCAGTTGATTAGTTGCCATCGTCCAATACCGGGTAAAATTTCACCGTTTAAAGCGGGAGTGTACCATTTCCCTTGTTTCCATCCCCAAAGATTGCCTGTACTGCTTTCTAGCCAATGACTTTCTGAATTAATTAAAATGGCTTCTTGAAAACCCAGACTTTTGGCTTTTTGTAAAGCTAAATAAGCTCCTAAATAATTTCCTGTTTTATGAGGGTTTAAACTGCGTTGAAAAAGCGCATCAGATGCTAACCATCCTTTAATCCCTTGCTGTTGCCATTGAGTTAAATTTCCAGGTAAAAAACGTCCAGTCATCCATTCTTTACCATCGGGAAAAATGGTTATTCTTAAAACTGGATAAGTTTCTTTTAAATTCTTAGCCCCTTGATAGATATTTTCCCAATTGGGTAAACACCAATTAAACGCTTCTAAACTCTTTTTCAAACGATGACAATGGGCATCCCATTGAGTCAAACGGTGTTCTAAAGATTGTTGATAGACTCGCAGGG
>JAAUYB010173942.1_pt1 | contig 21975 bp, 21 predicted proteins | sample 7278071 | NCBI WGS metagenome assembly JAAUYB01 (sample SAMN14350121, study PRJNA611818) | marine sediment metagenome | isolation source: surface marine sediment (1.8m) | place: French Polynesia: Moorea | collected 2018-08 | reverse complement strand
GATTTTTGTTGGGAGTTGGGCGAACGCATCATGGCGCCGAGATAGGGGAAGGGAGGGTGGGACCCCCAAGGGAGAACAACATGAGCTTTTACAAACCCTCATCTCCTCTCTTTCCCCTTTTCTCTTCGGACAATCCATCCTCTTCCCCTTTCACCGCTGGAGAGGCTCTTCCTCCCTCTCCACAGGCTGTTGTTGAATGATGCGGCGGCTTTTTCCCTCGTCCCCCCATCGCGCTTTTTGTCGGAAAACGGACTGCTGAGGCCGGGGGGAAGGAAACATTGAAGAGCCGAGGATATTGTCTTGCTCACTCCAGGCAAGTCATGACCTCATTTTGGTAACATAAAGGAATCCTTAAGGCAAACTTACTCCCAGGCTGGGAGTACAAAGGAATTCCAGGAATTTCTCCCCTTTCACATACAGGCCTGTCAAAACCACATTCCTTTAGGGGAAACTGGTTTTTATTTTCAGTTCCTGGAATGGAACATTCCAGGAACATTCCTGACATTCCTGAGGCTTAAAATGGAATGATGGCACCAGAGAGGCTTAAGGACTTTGGAATGGTGAATTCCAAGGGCTGGAATTCACCATGAATGAAAAATATATAAACGGTCGCATATTTGGAAAATGGGCCGAACCCGATCAGTATCTAATGGCACCCTCTGGTGAGAGGACGTGCACCATTATGCACATATTGGGAAAAGGTCCACCCAAATACAGTATATTTAGTGAAATACCAAGTGAAAGTTAGAACTGAAGAAATAGTGTAATGATAAAGTGAACGTCATCCCTCCCCACCCCCTCCCTCCCCACATAAAGTAACCCTGGTGTATCCTTGACACATGATTGTTTTGTTAAATGGTATGGTTCATGGCTAGAACGAATGAATAGAAAGCGTAGTACATTTTGGTAAATAAAGAAAGATAGTACTAAATATTTGGTGAATACATACGGCGGACACTAATTACACAGATAACGGAATATTTAGGTATGTTTGGTATCAGGTTGGGAACAGAGTAGCTGCAGATGCAGACCCACAAGCCTGTGATAACACTGACAACAGAGGAAAGACACCTGTAGATATACATGAACCTATTTCCGTACATGTCCCATCTCTCTGCATGTGAGTTCGATCTGGCTGAAATACGTCAGTCGGGCTTGTGTGTAGTTAGATAAATACAGTAGATAGGTAGGTAGCATGGTAAACAAAGTAATTAATATTTTAGGGACATAATTGTGAGGTAAAAACACAACCCAGGCAGATTAACCCCTCGAGCCAGGAGGTGGATTGCAAAAGCAACACCAAATGGGATCGAAACAGCATTGCGAGCCCGCGCTACGCGCCCATGGCGGGCGCTGAACCCCCGACCCCGCCGACGCCCCCGCGAGTGCGGCCGCGACCGGGAGACGCCCCCAGCCGGGAGGCCGGCGGAGAGCGGACCCCGGGGGCGGCGCTGGAGCGCGGGGCGGCGGAGGGGTCGAAAGCGGTGCCCGCCGGGAGGCGCAGGTCTGCCTAGCCCGGGGCCCGTCCCCAGGGCGACGGGGTCCCGCGAGGGGCCCCGCCCCGCGCCGGCATTTCTCGCACCGCAGATGGCGCCCGAACGGGGGCCATGTATGGATCGTTAGGCCCCTGGGCCCATATATGACAGTAGGACCATGTATGGTGTTAGTAAGGGGTACTTTTATTTTCTATGTTGTCGGTGAATACGATGAATAGCTTGATTGAAGAGAGGCTACCTTTGTGCCTAGAGAGGCAGAGAGGCCTAGAGAAGACAAAGGGGCCTAAATAATTAAAGTGAAAACACCAGTTCATGAATAGTTATGGCATGAATTCAATTAGGATTAAAGGCTAGACATAAAATGAATTTGTGGCGTCAGATATGTAATTGGAAATTTTGTCGTTGTGGCTTTAAATAGCTACACCCTTTTAAATTTCTACTCATGTCTTCATGCTGCAGTACAGTAGGTTAAGAATATTATGGGTCATCTTAGGCCATAATTCCGGGGGCCATTGCAGTGCTAGGGTGAAGACAAGGCTAGGTGGCTAGGGGCCTTGTGTTGCTAACCGGAAAGTGACATAAGTAAATTTTCTTTTTCACAAGTCTTTTGCTGGGACCAAATTTACCTTATTTTAGTCCCTTAAAAATGCAGACCTGCCCACCAAGGGGGGCCAGGGTTAGTTCACAATACCCAGAGCATGCCGTTTGCTGCTTAAACTTGTGAAAACGATGCAAAAAAATTGGTGGTGCACAAAAGTGCGAAGAGGTATTTTCTGCAGTAAAGGAATAGGTTGCAAAAAATACAAACAAAAATGTTGTCAAGGAACCAGAAAAAATGTGAATGGGAGATGTGGATGTGGAGGGATTCTTTGACTCAATTGCCACCCTATACTTTTCATCAACTTCCATTTGGTTAAAAAAGGTAAGTAAGAATACATATTTTATTCATATTTTTTGCATATAATTTGACATGCAGAATCATTTTCATATTTCATATTTTCATATTTCATTCAAAAATAGTTTAACATAGTCTCTAATTTATCATTGTATTTGATCGGTTTTGATCTTGTGTCCAACATGAAATTACTTGTTTCCTTTCTTTGTGTGTATGATCACATAACTATTTCTATGGAGGGGAAATTCCTTGCATTCTTTTCTTTCCCCTCTCTTCTTTTATTGAATCTCCTGTACCTGGGTTTAGAAGAGACATTCCTGACATTCCAATCTCAGATTCCTCCCACCACTAGTGGTACTAAGAATATAGGAAAACGTTCTACATCCCGAGGGAAAAGCCATTTCCAAGAAAAGGCAAAATTCCTGGAAACTGGTTTGGGAAACGGAACGTCTTATATATAGCTTGCTGTCTCTGAGTTTGGCATTCACTTATCACAAAGTATTTTTACCGACAAGAGCAAACCTATAATCTCAACTATGGAATTGAATAACACAGAAAAACAAGAGCCCTCACCAACAGAGTCTGCCTTGGACCACCTGAGGAGCATCTTTGATAACTTCACAGGTCAGCCTTTGCCTGCCACAGCTCTGAGCAATGGCGGTGAAATGGCCCTGAATCCCAAGCTGGATCAGACTTACTTGACTCACATTGGTAATGTGCACAAAAAATTGGAAGAGCTGAAAGTGACCCTAACCAGGGACATAGCCAACTACCTACGTTGGGTAAAAGAAATCATGCTGGACAGCCATACCATCTTCGTCCCAGTTGATACAAAAACAAATAGTGGAAAAAACCTGCTCTCTCTCCACAAGGAGATTGAAGCAAGGGTGGAGGAATGGCCCCAAAAGCCTGGACCGACTGCAAAGCTGAGGGAGTACATGAGGATGGCTTGGCTCTACAAGCTCTCTAATGTGGAAATAATCTCCCTTCTGACCATGGCCTTCGACTTCAACCCTGGTAAGGCTCAATACTCTGTCTACAACTTCCTGTGGGACCTCAAACTCCACATTGGAAGCAGAACCATTGAGTTTGAAACGGCGAGTCACCTTCAAGAAGGCCTAATTGATGCCTTTGGCAAGGCTGTCAACCTGGCCACAACACTGCGGAGTCTTCAGTACTACCACTGCTTTGAGCAGGTCAGAGCAAATGAGGACGCTAACTTGAAATGTTTAGCAGATGCAAGTGAGGACCAGGATGCCAAGGATGAACCCCACCCTACAACCACAGACACATTCAAAACCAAACCTCTTTCTGAAATGGACCAAGAGTTGGGAGAAGCGAGAACTGAGAGCCTTTTTGAAGAACTAGGCAAAGTTTTTGAGGATTACACTGATCAGCTGTTGCCACCTAAAGAAAGAGCCGATGACAGGGAAATGACAACACTCACTTCCAAGATCAACAAGGCCTACCAGGACCGGATTGACAAGGTACACCAAGCCTTGGAGCATGAAAAGAAGGACTTGGCCAGAGTTGTCTACCATTCAGTTAACTGGCATAATGAGTCATTGCGTAATGAAAATGTCGTCTTTGTTCCCCATGATACAAGAAACAACAGTGGGACCAACCTGCTTCTTCTTAAGGAAGATATTGAGGCAAAGATGGCACTATGGCCAGAAAAACCAGGGAAAACTGACATGATCAAGGAATGCATGAGAATGGCCATTGTGCAACGCCTGTCACATATGGAAATCATGTCACTCCTGACCATGATCTATGATGATTGTCCACAAGGACGGGAATTCTCCCTCTTCTCCTATCTCTGGAATCTCAAGCAGCACATTGGGAGCAGAGCTATCACCGTTGAGGAAGTCGAGCATCACCAATGTGAATATGTCCGCACCCTTGACAAGGCCCTGACCCTGGCCACGACACAGAGAATTTTGGAATACTATCAGGGCCTGGAACAAATCAGAGCAAAGGAAATCTTCAATAAGAAAATCAAGGGCAAGGAAGGCCAATGTGTGGATAAGACTACCCAGACCGGACAAGGCATCCCAGATAAGGAACAAGAGGCAGAAGAGAGTCAATGATTCAAGCAATTCTCGTTTCAAGTAATTAAATAATTAATTAAATAAATAACCAGGTTGTAAATAATACTTTTTTTGTTGTCCACATTCCACACATTCCATTGGACTCCTTGACTGGAGAGTTGTACATAGATTTCTTAAATTCCTGAATAAATTCCTAGAATAATTAGTTTTCTTATAGCTAGTATCTTGACGAATTTACTATAAATGTCATGGTCCAACCATGTTTGAGTTCAGTTTACTCAAATTCATCATACAGACAAGACCTTAAAAATAGAACAAAAATGGATGCTGATATGGATATACCCTTGGCGACTGCCACCACTTCAACATCTACCAACCCTAACACTACAATGGATCGACCGCTTTCTCCTGTTGAAAGAATTCTGCAAGGACAGCTAGATGGAAGACCACTCTTTGCAGTTCCTGGTAGGATGGATGCCTTACTCATTGCGCTAGCAAAGGTCCTAAAGCTATTGACAAAGGATAAACTTTCCAATAATGAGAAAAGAAAGGCATTCTTAGCAATGGATCAGATTTCTACTGAAGACATCAGGAAAGCAGTGGAACATGCTAGCTTGAGGACAATTGAGGAAATGACATCCTTTGAGGATATCACACAGCACAAGGTAAAGGCACCAGAAATTGATCAGGCAGCTCAAGACTACGTAAGCCCTCAAGCGTCTAAGGACTTCTCTACTCGAATAAATAATGGTTACTTTGCATCTGTTGCAAAGCACACCTGCAAAATGAAGGACATATTGCAGGCAGTGGCAGATGTAACCACCTTCTACAAATTGAGTCCAAAGGCAGCACTTGGCTTGCTCAGACGATGCCTTCGGGACCCTGCACGTCAGCTGATGGAAAATTTGGTAAGCAGTAATGCAAGCTTGGACTCTTTGTTTGCAAGTCTGCAGGACCATTACAACACTACCCTGAGTTGCACAGAGGCCTCCCAAAAGCTTAGGACATTGCTTAACACCCCCATCTCCAACCTTGATGACTTTCTCTCTGACCTGTTGAACCTCTCAATTGCTAGTGTGAAAGATCTCCCACATTCCGAGGCCAACAAAAGTGGATTTTTGCTTGCAACTGGGTACCTCACTCAGTATATACACAAGCATTATCCTAGCCTTTCCAGCATACTCACCCATGACTTCAAGACTATCCAAGCAGCACAAAGGAACAATGATCCATCGGCTTCTTACCTGGGAATGATGCGGGTTCTAAGGGTGCACAGAGATGCCATTGAATCTGCTGCCAGAAGAGGACCCAAACACGGTATCAATGCCATAGAATTTGGAATTGACCCAAATTCTCTGATTGATCATGCCACAGCAGCCCCTCCGGATATCCCATCAAAAGTTGACATACAGGACATGATACGAAATGAAATCCGCCAAAATTTCACACAGGAGCAACAACCAGCTTCTCATCAGGATCAAGGACAAATCAAGGCCATGTTGCAGGAAGTTTTCCATGAGTTTATGGGAAACAATCAAGCCAACAGCTTCTATCCAAACCCAATGTACACACCACCCCAGCAAGAGGTACCAGGTTTTGTCCAAGAAGTGAACCCAGGCTGGAACAGAGACAGACCACAAGCTCCTCAGCCAAATAGGGTGCCCAATGGTCAGGCCCAACCAAATCAACAACCCTCTATGATGCAACGATTCATTCAAAGAGGAGGACAAATGTTGGCAGGACGACCACCCTTCGGTCAAGGACCGCAGGGGATGAGACCTAATGGACCACCAAATGTTAATGGTGGAAACCCAAACAGAATGCCAGTGGGAAACAATGCAGGGAACAACATGGGTCCTAGACGAAACTTCATTCCAGAGGAAGTGTACAACAAACATTTCAGCCAAAACAACTGCTTCCTGTGTGCCTTGCCAGGCCATAGCTACAGGCAGTGCCCGGTCTTTGGGCCAAACTGCAATGTTGCCCACACTCCTTGCCCTGATTGTGAATCCCATGGGATATACGCATTCCACCCTAATTGCCATGGGCGAAACCACAAGGCACATCAGAATATGGCAAGACCAAGGGACAATCAGAATCAGTGGAACAATGGCCAAAATCAAGTGAACCAGATCGACACTGCTGCATTCTACCCAGAGGAAGGTATCTCACTGCTGCCTCAAGAGCCTTGCGTGATCCAACAAAACTTCCCTTTGTACGTCCCCACTGCCAGCGAATTGCCAAAAAACTAGGAGGGGCGGGATCTAGTGGACCAACGACCACTGGGTTATATCCCGCCGACAATTTGGACAGCCACTATGTTAATGAGATCTTCGCTTCAGGACTAGGAATGTATCGCCAAGACGGAACAGAAATGTCATATGTGGATCCAGATGACTTGGATTTTGAGGCAGACAGAGCACAGGAATGGTTTTCAGACACAATGTCTAGGGTGGTACCGCCTGTCAAAACCAAACCAGATTTGCCTCAGCTTTTGAGTCCTTCACCTGGTAGAATCCTCCTGTATCTAGGAACCATCCTTTGGCTTCTTATGACTTCTTCAGCTAAATCGTTTAAGGAAGGTGTTCAAGGAATCTGCACCTGGCTCTTGAGCATCGTTCTCCCTCAGATAATTTTGCCAAGTGGACAATCATATGTCCAAAATGAACACCTTGGCAAAATCAAGAAAAAGTGGAGCAAGGTTGGCAGACTACCCACATACACTGCTCAAGAAGAAGGAATGGACCTACTGCAAGAGATAAGTCATGATGGCAAGGATGAAGTGGATGATGGTTTCCTCCACCCAGATGAGGCCCCCGTCAAAACAATGGTGAAATTACTACTTGACCAACGGGGACGTCCACATGTGCAGTGCATTCTAGAAGGAGTGCCAGTCACTTTTCTAGTTGACAGTGGAGCTAGTGCATCAATTTTGAGCTTCAATGATTTTTGTAAAATCAAGCACAGAGACACACTTATAAAGAGCTATGCTACACCCAAGCTATATGACCATCAGCACCGTGAGATCGCAGTGAAATACAACGTGATGTGTCAAGGTTCATTTGAAGGCACAACAATTCTCATGTCTCTCCTGGTCAGCTCTGCCAGCACCTCAAATGTTTTAGGTATGGACACCTTGGTGGGAAGATCTCTTATCTTCACACACCGAGGAACAGATGCTTACCTAATAGTTGGTGAATGCAAGGCAGAGAAACGACCAGTTATGAGGTTGCCAGAAAAACCTCCATTGTACATCATGGAAGACACTCATGTGCCACCAGAGTCTTTAAAGACCATTTATGTCACTCCTTGTGTCTATCCCATGCATGTGGATATACCAGATTCATACATGGAAGTTGATTACATTGCACCCGCTGAGAACTTTGAGGGACGAACAAAGCATGTGAAATTGGATGAAGAAGGAAAGGCAAAATTACGCATATGCAATCGTGGCCTAGTTGATTTGGTATTGCATGCAAACAGTGTAATTGCCACAGGAACCTTCTTACCAGATTTCACCCCACTCCCAGTAAAGAAAGTAAAACCCAAAAAAGCACAGTCTGAAAAGCCTATTGAACAAAAAGAAAAGCCAGAAGTGGTTGAAAAGGCAGCCTCTGTGCATGAAGTACTAGAAGCACCAGAGGAACCAACTATACAACCAACACAGCTTGATGAGAAGGGACCTGAAAAGGTTGATTGTTTTTGCAACCTGCCTGAGACAAATATTGTTATACGAGGGAACAAATTTGGAGACACACATTGTGCCCATATCAGCGCTGGTAGCTACACTAGGTCACCTATATCAGGTTGTGAAAAATTCAAATTGGGCAAGAAACACATATTTGTGCTGTATGGCCAGACTAAAAAGGAGTTCCAAAATGCTTTGCAAAATTCACCAAAAGAAGATGTGGCATATATTGCCAAAGCGGGTGAAAAACAGGACACAGATGGACGGAAGCAAGTGATCCTGACAGGACATTGCACAGAGCACCCCTTTGATTATTCCCTGAAGCCATCATTCATATCTTTCTGTCGCACCTTTCAAGGCAAGCATTTGAAAGTGCTACAGAACATGTCACAGAGGAAAATATTGGATGTATTGAATGTCAAGGTGGAAATGTGTTATGATCCTGAACATGAAAAACAGCTGCACTATATTCTTCATGTACCAGATATCCTTGTACTCAAGGAACAATGGCTGGGAAATCTAGTGGCAGCCTTGGTGCATCCTTTCCATGACTCTGTGAGAATTCTGGAACCATACCTATTCCAAGACGAGAGCTCCAACCATAGGTCAACAATGTTCAATGGCATATTGCAAAAGGTTGCAAATTTACATACGATAACATTGCAGGGACGAATGCCCCACCTGGAACCAACATATGACTTGGAACCGCTAAACATCAAGAACTGCACTTGTGAATATTGTATGAAATGCAGGGATGCATTGACCTACAACATGAAAGGACCCTTTGATGTTCAAGAAAATAAGGATTTTTTACGGTAAATCTGGATGAAGTTGACACCCTGGACGGACAGATTTGCCAAATCACCGACTTTGACAACAATGAAATTGAATCCGATGATGACATATCAGAACATTCAGCCTCTTGCCCAAATCACCCAAGTAATTTAAATGGGGGGTATGAAGCAAAATTAGAAGATCAAGTGGAAAACTTTTTCTCTGGACCGGGTCTGGATCTCTCTGAGGAACGACCAACCAATTGGCGACAGTGTTTTGACATCTCTACTGTAGAAGAACAATACAGGGACTATGTTACAGAGTTACTTGATAAATACCCAAAAGCATTCTCCCTTCACAGTTTGGATTTGGGCGATTTTGCAGTGGAAGAACTGGAAATGCACCTTGCCATAACACAGCCCCCGCCAAGGTCAAAAATCTACCCAATTCCCCCTCCACTGCTGGGACCAACCAGAAAAATCATTCAAGAACTCTGCACATTGGGTGTGTTGGAACCCAGCATTGGAACCTACCAATCAAGTTGTTTCCTAGTGGCAAAGAATACTAAGGAACGCCTTGCCATTGAAGAAGCCAAGGCAGAAAATCGATTTCATCCTGAAAATCACCAGTGGCGGTTTATAGTCGACTTCCGACCGCTAAATTCAGTCCTTGTTGAAACATTTTCCGGCACAACAGCCATCAGCCACATTTATTCCATGCTCCATAATCGTAAATTGGCATGCCTTGTTGACATTTCTTCGTCTTTCTATCAGTGCAGGGTTGCCAAATCTAGCCAACATTTACTAGGAATCGGTCTTGATGGTGGCCTGGGTCATTATACATTTAAGCGCAGCCCCATGGGGCTACAAACGTCTCCCGCGCATCTGTCCTCTGTTAGTCGTTATATACTGAATCCCAAACGTGTTTTACCTAATGGCAACACAATATTAGAACCATTAAGCACTAATGTTGGGGTGTATGTGGATGATTGGGTGGTAGTTGCTGATAGCAAAGAGGAAATGTTTGACACAATGTCCAAACTGCTTGCCAGACTGTCAGATCTCAATTTCAAAATTTCTATCAAAAAGGCAGAGTTTTTCATAGATATTACAAAAAACAAGGTTTCCCTACTTGGTGAGGAATGTGACAGCCAGGGTAGAACAATAGCAAACAAAAAATGTGAACTTTCTGAGAAATATCCTAGGCCTGAAACTAAACATCAGCTACAAAAAATGATTGGGTTCTACACATTTTTAAGTAGCCACATACAGGATCATCAGACTATAATTGCCCCACTTACAGACAGGTTGTCAATGGCATCTGGCCCACTTAAATGGGAGCCAGACATGGAACAGGCCTACCAAAAACTTAAGAAGGTTGTAGCTAACAACATTAAGCTGCACTTTCAGGATTTTTCGGCGCCTATTTACTTGCAAACTGACAGTAGTCATGTTGCAGCTGGTTGTGCCCTCTTGCAATATTATGGTGGGGAAGTGAAGATTATAAATTTTCACAGCACCAAATATACAAAGGCAATCAGGGAAAAATACAGCATTGTGGCAAAGGAGGCAATTTCTATCGCTCTGGGACTAGAAAAGTACAAGCGTGAACTGGAATCTTCTCGCCAACGTGCAGTCATAACTGATAGCTCCGCTGTTGTTTATATCTTGTCTGGTGCACGTGCCGGCAATGGCCGTCTTGCAAGACTTGCATTGACCCTCCAATCAATGCCTTTTCACCTTTTGGTCAAGCATAGAGCTGGCACTGACAATATCCTACCAGATGCCCTAAGTCGTTTCTTTGAAACAACACAGCCCCATCTCAAACTAAAAAATGCTAATGCAGTGGAACGAGAGGAGCTGTACATGCCAAAGTTTCATGAAGGAGAGTTTGTAACCATGGAACAAATAAACTCCTTTGTTAACAAAAACAACCAGTGCATATTTCCCTTTCTGAAAAACACATCTGATGCTTCTAAGGCTGAACACTTTAACCTTGTGCAAGAACTTTACACACTTGACACTGACATTGATTATGCAGTAGCAACTGACCATTCCATAGAAGGTCAAGCCTTTGCCCATTTAATTCAACAACCAGTGCACCATGCAATACACCATATTTCCATGGCATCCCAGGAGGTTACATGGGAAAACATAATCAAGGCACAGAGGCAAGATGTCGCCTGCTTGACTCAAATCAGGCAAGCTGAAAGGGAAACCAGTTCAACCAGTCTGTACAGAATTGAAAATGGAATTTTGATGAGGAAACGGTACCCTGAAAAGTCTTGGAAGGTACCAAATAATAGCCTTATTGTCCTTCCAAGCACTAATGGACAATTGATTTCACACATTTTGGCTACTCTACACTTTGGCCACAGTGGGCATAAGAAAATGTTAGCTGTTTTTAGGAGTTTGTATTATTTAAGCAAGGCGCGCAAGCATATCCTTGAATTCTGCAAGGGTTGCCATATTTGTTCGCTTATGCGCTTGAAACCGGCTAAACAAAACCCATTCAATCATTTGGCCATTGCAACCAGACCAATGGAATTTTTGGATGTTGACTTTATATATTTACCTCCATATAGGACATTTCAATACATACTGAATATGCAGGACAGATATTCTAGAAAATGTTTTGCTGTTGCTTGCCCCAACATGAGTGCAAAAACTGTTGTAAAGGCACTGGAAGGAGTTTTCTGCAACCATGGCGTACCCTCATATGTATGTGGGGACAACCAAGTTTCTCTCCTGAGAAATGCTGAGGTAATGAGTTTCTGTTCACGATGGCATTGTGCTATTCGTACAGGAATCCCATTTAACAGCAAGTCTCAAAGCCTCATAGAGACAGCCAATGGTGCTCTTAAATACATGCTGAAAGCTCTCACCATTCAATATGACACAGACAACTGGCCTAGCCTGTTGGGTTTGTGTGTTTATCTTATGAACACAAACCCCAATACTGGACTCCCCTCTCCCCTTTCCCCAGATGCAGTGCATTTTGGCAGGGACATAATCCTTTTTCCACATATGAAACACAAAATAGCTGGCAGAGTCTTGCCCGCAGAATATTTTGAGGAAACTTCGAATGTACATGAGGCTAACAAAAAGGCCATTGCAGAATACCACAAATGGCGTTTCAGAAATGCGCCCCGGGATAGCCAAAACATGGGCACCCCATATAGCCCAGGTAAATTGGTATATTTCCGCAGGATTCAAGCTCAGACCAACCTCAAGCCGGGCACTGGCATCAAATATGTGAATACCCTTTACCGCATAGAAAAGGTATTCCACAGTTTAATCTTTTTGAGAGACATTTTTAAGGTCACTGCCCCTCCTTTCACAGTGACAACTACGACTCATTTTCTTAAGCCGTTCAGTGAACGGAGTCCCTTTTTGTTTCAACACCTCAAACCAGATCAAAGGAAATTAGGAGGCCCTTTACAACACAAAGATTTTCCTCCTGCGAGTGACGAAATCTCCATTGTTCCTGAGGTCTATGATCCAACTTCTCCCAAGTTACCTTTTCCTCCACCACTGCCCATCAAGAAAAGGGTGAAAAAAGAGTCTGAGCAGAGCTTCTCTTCTGCTCCTGAATCTGACGAATTGGAGAGTGAAACAGAAGCTGACAGTGAACCCAATCCTCATAACGATGCGGTCCCCAATGCCTCTCCTAAGGGGGACAATGCATTTTCTTCTTCTCCAAAATTGCCAGCAATTGCCACCACACCTAGTGACAAGCCAATTCATCCAGGAGGTAAAAATCTGACTTCCTGGCTAAAACAAGCACTGACCTTGCCTGGCAGACAAACCCGGTCTGGCCGAAAGCTAGAAAAATGATTTTGTTGCTTACTGATCCATTTCTTTTTCATATTATTAATGACATGCCCCTCTGGTATAATTTACATATCTTTGTTGCAGTTCATATAGTGTGCCAATACCCTTTTCCCATGTTTTTCAGTGTATCGTACCATTACCACACCCTTACATTTTCTATATATATATATATATATCTTATGTATATACATATTTGAATAAGCAAATAATACCATAGAGTCCATCATCTTTCTCATTTCCTGCCATATTTTACTACATTCCTGAGTCCACCACTCACTATCTCCCACATTCCTTTCTCCTTTTTCTTCTGGGAAACTGGAATAGGCCACCTACCTGGGACATTCCTTTCCTCTCCTTCCTATTGGTTTGTGGCCCATGCACAGAACATTCAAGAGATCTTTTAGTTTCTCTCTTCCTATTGGTCCATTTCCCTTCTTTTCACCCGAGTGCTGCCTCCTTTTCTCCTTCAAAATTTTAAGCCGTTCTTCAGTTCCACACAATGTTTCAATTGCTCAAGACATGTTTTGGTTTGCACCGCACCCCTGCTACCAGTTCAGACACCCATTCTACCCCACCTGCTGACATGGCCATTGCCGAGCTCTCTGTGCCTCAATCACAAGAGCGCACAATTCATACATCCACATTTTATCCTGACACTTTGGAATTATTGTCTACTCTCTTAAGAGCCAATGGCAGATCCCCTCCACCCAAATTTGGGGACAAAATTGCAAAAAATGACTATAGACGGCTTCTTTTCCCGGTGTTTCGTGAACGAGTATTGGTTGCTCAACGGCTGGCCACTTTCGATAATTGGCCTCCCAGCAATGCCCACAAGCCTATGACATTGGCTAAAGCATCTTTCTTTTATGCAGGGAAATCCGATCAAATCACTTGCTACCATTGTGGCGGTTGTTTATATGGCTTACAACCAGAGGATGATGTCAATGTTGAACACAAACGGCATTTTCCTGATTGTGCTGTAGTGCAAATTTATTTGTCTGGCTCTACCCGTCTTCCCACCCACCCTTCCTCTCTTAATTCTGTCCCTGCCGTCCCAACCATTAGACTTGACCTTCCCCCCGGCCAATGCCAACTTTGCCACACACGGCCTCCCAACACCATGTTACATTTATGTGACCACCATTTATGTACATCGTGTCGCCTCCTGTCCCACTTTTGCCCCCTGTGTTCAACGCAGCTTCCAACGGTGCAGCTACCAAATTACTGCCAAGAATGATAATAAACATTACTATAACTGTTATTTTCTATGTGCCGTTTGTTTTCTTTTCTTGTGGGGGGGCAGGAAGTGCGGGGCATCTTAACCCTTAGATAAATCCTGGAATTATTTTGCATTTTGTTAAAAAAAATCAAAAACTAATTAATATTTGGACGGAAGATTTTTTTTTGACTTTCCAAACAACATTCCATTCTCTTTTTCCCTGCATCCCTCATTCCTTTCCACATTCCATTCTCCTCCTTTCTCCTCCTTTCCCCCTCTCACCCTTTCTCCTCTCCCTCATTCCCTCTCCTTTCTACCACATTCCATTCTTCTCTCTGCACATTCCTTTGTTACTCCCCCTCTACTACCTTCCATCCCACCCTTTGGAAAAGGAGGTATAAAAGCAAGCAGTGTCCCATGCTGGAGCCCACTTTGCTCTTGATTCTCACCTGAGAAGGACATATCACGCAGTGAGGCCTTCTGAGAAAAGGATAAAACAAGGTACTCAAACCACAATGGAGATAGACAACATGGCTTTTAATCTCATCAATCCTCTGAAGCACCACATGCTCATGTCCCAGATGGAGGACCTGACCAATGGATATAATCTGGGACCACGACTAGGGGAAGGAGCCTTTGGTGTTGTGTTCCAAGGCACCAGGAAAGAGGATGACAAACAAGTTGCCATCAAGTTCGTCAAGTCCAATCACATCTTGAACTGGGCCTACACAGATCCAACTGACCCCTCAGCTAGGGAGGCTCTTGAGGTAACTCTAATGAGAGAACTAAAGGAAGTACCTGGTGTGATCAACCTGGTGGATACTCGTACCTGCCAGCAGGGAATATTCATCATCATGGATCGTCCTCCCCTCTCCCTCGATTTATATGATGTGGTAGACAAGTTTGGGCCACTGGAGGAGCCAGTGGCAGCCCATGTTTTTGGCCAGGTTGCACGGGCCGTTCATGACATGTGGGTACACTATGGAGTGTGTCACAATGACCTCAAGGAGGAGAATATCCTGCTGAGCCTACACAATTACAAGGCCTATATCCTGGATTTTGGTTGTGCAACTCGAGCCACCGGGGAGCCTCAAGACGAATTCATTGGCACCCATGGCTACATACCACCGGAATTCCGGATCCCAGCTCAACGTGTTCCGGAAAGGGCAGCTGTATGGAGCATGGGGATTATTCTGTACTCCATCACACACTGGAACAGCCCTCTAAATGAGTACGATGAAGTGCGATTCCCTCTCAGCTTCCGCTACACAGTATCCGCAGGATGCCGTGACCTTATAACTTCCTGTCTACAAGAGGACCCTGAGCGACGCATCACCCTTCCCAGGATCCTGCAACACCCTTGGCTCAAAGGCAATGTAGGGGAGAGTGCTGGCCAGGCCCGCCAACCACCACCATCACCACCACCCCCGCCATCCCAACCTCCAGGAGGAGAGGCCGGTGGATATCAAACCTGGATTCCAGTGCCCACCCAGAAAAATAAAAACGGAAAGCGCCGCCACCGACGAAAATAATTCAACAATTATCTGTATATACCTTTTAGTGTTGCAAACATACAAAAATTTTGGGAACATTTTTTATATTGATACAGGAGGAATACCTTTTATATTTTACAGGAAAAATTTAGAGTTTTCTTTCTCTAAATGGACCTCATATAAAATGATATTACTTAATATTTATGGACTACATTCTTAAGACTATATAATGTTGGTTTACGTTTCCCATTTTGGCCCGACCCTAAAATATTTAGCGCGGGCCAGACGCGAAGCGCGGGCCAGACGCGAAACGCGGGCCAGACGCGAAGCGCGGGCCAGACGCGAAGCGCGGGCCAGACGCGAAGCGCGGGCTAGACGCGAAGCGCGGGCCAGACGCGAAGCGCGGGCCAGTCGCGAAGCGCAAAAAAAACCTCATAATGTTGTTAAGTTCTCAATTCAACTAAAAATGACATCAAAAATATTTTTTTTTGCAAGAGAAATTTTCCAAACTGTAGATTATATATACACAGGTTCTGTCCGATAAACGCAAAGCGTCCAATTAACACGAAGCGTCAAATCTGAAATTGATTGGTTGTTTTTGCATTCAAATTTTTTTTAATGGAGTCAGCTTATTTGACAATAAAAATATATTCAGTCAACATAGTGACACTATGTTTGATTTATTAAATATAAACATACAAGTAAAGACAAAACTAAACTGCAAATACTGAAATTTAATGCACACCCCAAACAAAAAGTCCCATCTTTTTGCACAGGCTCTTTTCACTTTTCCCCTCCTTGGCTCATGTAGTCTGTTAGAGCCTGAAGGGCATTGTTCCACAGTCCGGCGGACCACATCTCCTTGTTCTTCTTCTTGATGTCCTCCCTCGGATTGGTCCCAGAGGCCTCAACTGGCACCCCAACCAAGTCTTGCAGCCAAGCGCGCTTTCTGTCCCGAAACATGTGTCTGTATTTTGGGCAGTAGCACTTCGGGTGGTCCATGCTGTACTTGATTGTCTCAGCACTGGCCACGGATGTTGCCTGCGAGATTGCCTTTCCGACGTTGAAGCCCCAATGGGTGCCAAGAGGATTTGTGAGTACAATTTCCCCTGGTTGCTGATGGACCTGAAATTGCAATCATAGGAAACCATTTGCAAGTAGTCTTAATCAAATACCAATCAATATCCTGCAAATTCCTTGCTCATACCCTGTACACTGGAACCTCTTTGCTAAGCAGGTACAGTGGGTCACAGAAGAAGAAGCGGTGGTTCGCTAGGCTATGGCACTTGAGTACCGTGGCCGGAAGGTCCTCCTTGAAGTACTCACGGATCAGTTCTGTCACGTCTGAGGTAAAGCCAAGCCAGTTCTGCAACAAAGTAACAAGTAAAAAGACATGAGCATTGCAAGCCAGATACCCCTTGCCAGTGGTTAGCTGCTTGTAACTGTGAAGCCAAATTTTCATTACTAACTTCTTGATTCATTAAAAAAAACTGAAGTCTGCTAGAAAACAATTTATTGTTGGTACCTTTGCTTCCCCAGCAATCAATATACTGGCACTCTGGAAGGCCCATTCCTCAGCGTGAAGGCAGAAGCTGGACCCAGAAGGTCCCACCTGGGCTCTGGACTGATCAGCATCTGGCATTGCTGTCTGTCCCGTGAGGAGACTCCCACCTGGGCTGATGACCTCCATCCCTGTAAGGACAATGAATCATTCTGAATCAAATAACACTGATTTACTTCTTTGTTTTAATTAGTTTTCTTCCAAAAGGGTTTGAAAACATACCTTGGAGGACACTCTTGTCACGCTGGGGTAGATCCTGAGGGCTGAGAGTTGAGCAGTAGTAGGAAGGAAGCAAGGCACCTGACTGGAGAGCTTTGAAGAAGTTGTCGACCTTCTGTTGGAGGTTGCCATTGCCCAGTGGGTCTCCCCCACTCGGGTTGAGAAGCTCCTTGATCTTCATCCTCTTGGCACTAGTGTCAGGATTCTTGGTCTCTGTGTAGTACCCATCAATGATTGGGCAGTGAAAGGCCTTGGTGCCCCCAGTCTGCTCCTTATTGCAGGGGACCAAGTACTCAGCGCGGACCTCAGTCTCCATAATGGTGTCCTGGACCTGCAGGTGGTGTGTCTCCAATGCCTGAGCCAGGGCTGGTGTGAGCTTCACCTGCAAGCAAAATATAAACCTATGAATAATTATAATTGGCCCAAATTGTGGATTAAATTGTCATACTTTATGCCATCTTTTTGGACAAAATAATTCAAGAAATACTTAATATCAAACTCAAGAGGTCAATGCCAAGCAATACAACATTACAACATATTATATGAATTTACTGCTAAACAAAAAAAAATCATTTTCAGCATTTTTCTAACCTTGATGAATGGGATGTGAGGGATGTTCACCACAATCCACCTCGCGATCTGACTCAGGAGATCCTCTGGTCCAAACATCTTTTCAAAGACCTCCTGGTCAATGGTTGGAGCCTGTAATAAACACAAGGGCATTTAAGGTGTAAACTAATTAAATTTTCCAAAACAATATTATATGACATCTTGACTAAAAAAGGAAAAAAGGAAAGTTTGATAACTCCCACTTAAAAAAAAAAAACTCTGGTAACAAAAACAAGAGGAAATTTATGTAACAAGATTTCAAAAAAGGTAATACTCACGTCAGGAAGTAGGTCCCAGATTTCATGCAATGCCAGGTCCCTGGGCATAGAAACTCCACGGCGCTTCAATGCCCGCTTCTTGGCCTTCATGTAGTTGATGCGGTTGGCATGGAACCAGGCTGACATGACTCCCTCTGGGTTGGAGGACTGCTTCGGGGAACCTGGTGGTCTCTCATCTCTTTTGTCCTGGTCCTCCTTGACCACATCCACCTGGTCCTTGCCCCCCTCCTCTTGGGTCACCTTGGCCTTCTTGTGTGCGACCTCCTCCTTGCTGGCCCCGTTGTTTGCCCTCTTGAGACTTCCTCGTGCCGGACTTGGAGACTTCCTCTTGGTATGGTACGGGAGCAGCTCCTATGCAATAGAAAATAACATAAATTTAGATTTGTGCCCTTTAAAAATACTTTATCTTAAAAATGAGTAGAGCAATTATGATAGGAATTATGATTGTTACAAAATAGTTGTATACCCAGTTCCAACTGGTAATTGTGCCTTTTAGGTGCTTGGCAATATTTATTTGTGACTTAAACTGTAAAAAAACTATGTCCAAAATATATACCTTAAACTTGTGGTTGAGGAGTAGACCCCTGAACTCCTCAAGGGTCTGTCCCATCTCCTTCAGCAGGCTGTTGGTCTCCTTCTGGGCTCGGCTGACCTGGTGGGCTCCCACGCTTGCCTGTAACAATGAGAAAACGAAATAATTGACCACACCACCATATAATATTATACATTGTAGTAACTTGCCTGAAACTCTGGGTAGTTTCCCTCAAGGAGAAGTTTTGTGCGCATCTGAATTGCCTCCTCCATCTCTGTGCAACGGGTCCGAGAGGCCAATTGGCACAGTTTGGTTCTACACCGGTTCTCCTGCCTTGCAGCAGGGGGCAAGACGCAACCAAGTGTGCAGAGGCACTCATGGTCCCCACTATGGCAGAATGCTGCCCTCAAACTTCGGAGGGTTGGGAAAGCAAGGAGGCATCGAAGGTGAACACAAGATCTGTGACCCTGGGTTCTACACTCTGTGCAATGTGTGTCCCCAACCCTTGCCGCCTCCATGCAGGGCCAGCATTTGCCACATTTTTTACTTTGGCTCCCTTGCTGTGACTGACAACTGACTTCCTCTCCCCTGTTGTCCACATTATTGTCAACCCTGCGTATCTGTCCTGACACAAGACCAATGACATGGAGTATGAGCCTCCCCTTTTTCTCCTCCATGTTGATACTACAATGTTTGTGTGTGTGTGTGTGTCATTGTGGCCTAAGTTTTCAAATGTTGACAAACATACCCTACAATAGAATTGCCACTTTTTGGACGGATATTAACAATTTCTAAAAATAATGAATGCATAGATCTGAATCTACCCATATTCTACACATTATTTTTTTTGGTATTTTTATTATAGTTGTTACAGGCAACTAAGTGGTGGCGTTAACAAGTAGAAAAATGCAAGAAATGGACATCTTTGGCACAAAAATATGAGATCTTGTCATCTTTGGTACAAACATATGTGAAACATGTCTTTTTATTCTTTTGTCATATAAATGGAATTTTGCTCTACATCTTGACTACTAGTAGCTTGATTCCTTGGAGAGTACTTCACTTCTTGGACCCTTCCTTCTTGAAAAGGACGGAGGTTGACCTCTCCAGGGTGCTGTTGGGATTGGAGAACCCGGTGATCCCCTTGGGCCCCTCCAGCTGAATGGCCACTGAGGGCTCTCCCCTGCTTGCTGCTTCATCCACAACAGACTCTTCCTCCCTGGCCTCCTCCTCCTCGGCGGTCCTGTGACCCTTGATGTCCAGACCCGGTCCACCCCCCATGAACAGGCCAGGGATGGGACCCTCCAACTTGATCAGGACGTTGTCCAAGAGCTCCGTGTTGTGCTGATGGACGTACAAGATGTTTGCTGGGTCCGCGGCAAGGAGGTCATCCACCCTCCTTAGGTAGGAGGTCAGTCGCCTCTGCTGGAAGGTCAGCTTGGTTGAGTGCCAGAGGTGAGCCAGGCAGTTGGCGGACTTCAGCTGGGGCACAGAAAAGGGACCTGGGATGGCCATCCTCCTCTTGACAATCCTCTTGAGCAGATGGCAGCTGCAGCAGAGGCAGACCACGGCCAGAACCATCATCCCAACACTCAGGAGAAGCTCCATCAAGGACAGACCTGCCAGAAAACCTGCTTCCTCCTCCTCCTTGGAGTCTTCCCCCTTCTCCCCCTCCTCCTTGGAGTCTTTCCCCTCCTCCTCCTTAGGGTCCTCCCCTTTCCCCTTGGCCGCCCTCTCGATCTCCTCCCTCCTCTTCGCCTCGGCTGCCCTCCTCTTGGCCTCCGCATCTGCCCTTGCCTTGGCAGCCCTCTTGGCGTCCTCCTCCCTCTTCCTTGCTTCGGCCGCCCTCCTCTTGGCCTCCGCATCTGCCCTTGCTTTGGCAGCCCTCTTGGCGTCCTCCTCCCTCTTCCGTGCCTCGGACGCCCTCCTCTTGGCCTCGGCGGCCACCCTCTCCGCCTCCGCCCTTGCCCTGGCAGCCGTCTCCGCCTCCTCCCTGGCCCTGGCGACCCTCTCCGCCTCCGCCCTTGCCCTGGCCCTCTTGGCCTCTGCTGCCCTCCTCTTGGTCTCCGCCTCCTCCCTGGCCCTGGCGACCCTCTCCGCCTCCGCCCTTGCCCTGGCAGCCGTCTCCGCCTCCTCCCTGGCCCTGGCGACCCTCTCCGCCTCCGCCCTTGCCCTGGCGGCCGTCTCCGCCTCCTCCCTGGCCCTGGCGGCCCTCTCCGCCTCCGCCCTTGCCCTGGCCCTCTTGGCCTCTGCTGCCCTCCTCTTGGCCTCGGCCTCCTCCCTAGCCTTGGCGGCCCTCTTGGCCTCGGCCTCTTCCCTAGCTTTGGCGGCTCTCTTGGCCTCCTCCCTCCTCTCCGCCTCGGCCGCCCTCTTCCGTGCCTCGGACGCCCTCCTCTTGGCCTCTGCCGATGCCCTCTCGGCCTCCTCCCTCTTCTTGGCTACCTCTTTGGCCTCCTCCCCCTCCATGTTCTTCTCCACCTTGGTCTCTTTCCATCCACACAACAGGTCCTTCTCCTTTATGCCCTTGACCAGCTTGCAGAGGCCCTCAGCCTCTTTGGAGCAGGAGTCCTTGAGCACATCGCAGGCCACAGCAGCAGTCATGCAGGTGGGTGGCGCTTTGCATGGATCCTGACCTTCCAGGGTGATCTCCATCCACTGGAGGCAGTTGCTCTTGTTGTTGCAGATGGAGGTGAAAGCCTCAGCAAAGTTCAGGAAGAGCACCACGGCTCCCAACATCTTGACCTCCATGACCTGTAGAAATAGAAAGAGCTATGGTTATCATACTTGGCCTCATTTCATTTATCAGTGTTTTCCCTTCATGTTAATAGGACCGGAGGGAGACACAGAAGCTAGTTCTCCTTCCCCCCTCCATAATGACTTATTACCACCCCACCACCCCACCCCCGGTCGTGGCAAGGGTGAATGGGTCCCTCCTCCATCTTACAATTTCACCGCGCCGCCGAAGTTTCTGAGCACAATTTTTTTTGGGTAATGACAAATTTTTTTCCAGTATGTCCCTTGGCAAACCCCCCTCCTTCGTTCCTTATATTCCTACCAAGTAGTCCTTTTCTCCTTTCTTTCTCCATCCGCGAGCGGCGACCGAGTTTTCTTATCCATCCCCCCCTCCCCCTCTCCTCCTCCTTTTCGGTTTTTCTTGACTGCCCTCGGCACTATGGTATTATTTAATTTTTTATCTTCTCTTTTTCTCCTTGCCCCAACTGCATCAAGCCACATCAGGATCAAGCTATCCACCGCCTTGGTCCTCCTCCCCCTGTCACACCAGAGAGGGGGGGGGGGGGGGGGGGGGGGGGGGGGGGGGGGGGGGGG
>JAAUYB010154337.1_pt1 | contig 22017 bp, 1 predicted proteins | sample 7278071 | NCBI WGS metagenome assembly JAAUYB01 (sample SAMN14350121, study PRJNA611818) | marine sediment metagenome | isolation source: surface marine sediment (1.8m) | place: French Polynesia: Moorea | collected 2018-08 | reverse complement strand
TGCTTACCTTACGGCATCCGGCCGAATCCTCGCCCGCGCCCGATGTGCCGGCTGTCTACCTGGACGCTCCCCACCCTCCGGCTGAACCCGGTTCGGTCGCTACGCCGGTCGATACGGCCTATATCCTCTATACCTCCGGTTCCACCGGCAAACCCAAGGGCGTCGCCGTGGGGCATCGTCCCTTACGTAATTTCCTACAATCCATGGCGCAACGTCCGGGTCTCAGTGCAGCGGATCGGCTGTTGGCGGTGACTACCATTTCCTTCGATATCGCCGGTTTGGAATGTTACCTCCCGCTGATCACCGGCGCCTGCATCGTTCTGGCAACCAGGAAAGACGCGGCCGACGGTGCACGCCTCCTGGATTTGATCGAGCGTCACCGTATCACCGTCATGCAGGCTACCCCCGCGACCTGGAAATTGATGTCGGCCGCCGGCTGGCAACGCAGCCCCGGCTTCACCGCCCTGTGCGGCGGCGAGGCCATGCCGGCGGACCTGGCTCGCGAACTGGTCTCCCGTGCCGATAGTGCTTGGAATCTCTACGGCCCCACGGAAACCACCATTTGGAGCACCGTCCGAGAACTGGACCCGGCCGGCGCGGGCAGTCGCGAGGGCAACGAACCCATCGGCAAGGCCATCGCCAACACTCGTATCTATATCCTGGACCGCAACCTGGAACCCGTGCCCACGGATGTACCCGGCGAACTCTACATCGGCGGCGAGGGTCTGGCGCAAGGCTATCGCAACCGGCCCGAACTGACGGCGCGGAATTTCATCCCCTGTCCCTTCAGCGACGGCGGCAATCGCCTTTATCGCACCGGTGATCTGGCCCGCTTCCTGCCCACGGGCGATATCGCCTTCCTGGGCCGCATCGACCATCAGGTCAAAATTCGCGGCTTCCGCATCGAATTGGGTGAAATCGAAGCCGTGCTCGATGAGGCGAGTGAGGTAGACCGCGCCGTGGTGGTAGCGCGCGAAATAGCTGCAGGCGATGTCCAACTGGTGGGTTACGTTACCATTGATCCCGAGGCGAGCGCTCAAGGTGACGGTCAGGTGACAGAATGGGCGGAGGTCTGGAGCGATGCCTATGCCGCCGAGGATATCGGCGATGACCCGACACTGAACCTGAGCGGCTGGAACAACAGTTACGACGGTCAACTCATCCCACGCCCCGTCATGCGTCACTGGGTCGAGACCACGGTGGACCGCGTGCTTGCCGAAGAGCCGCAACGCGTGCTGGAACTGGGCTGCGGCACGGGCATGCTGCTCTTCCGCATTGCGCCCCACTGCACTCACTACACCGGCGCCGATATCTCCACCACGGGCCTGGATTATATCCGCGACCACCTGACCGGTGCGGGCTTGGACGAAACCCGCGTCACCCTACGCCACGCGCCCGCCCATCACCCCGGTCCTTTGGACGGCGTAGATACCGTTATTCTCAACTCCGTCATCCAATACTTCCCGGATGCGGCCTATCTGGAAACCGTGCTCCAAAGCCTGATTGGGGCGATGTCTCCCGGCGGCCGCATCTTCGTGGGCGACGTTCGCGCCCATCATCTGCTGGATCATTTCCATGCTTCCATCCTGGACTTCCGCAACCCCGATCTGTCGGCCGATGATTTCAACCAACGCTTGCGCGATCAGGTTCGCGGTGAGACCGAACTGGTGGTCGATCCGGCTTTCTTTCTCGCACTACAGCATCGCCTGAAGGGCATCGCGGGCGTGCGCTTCCAACTGAAACGCGGCGAGGATCTGAACGAACTGACCCGCTTCCGCTACGATGTCATTCTGGACCTGGGCGAAGCGCCCACGTACCACGCCCCATTGCAGACCGAGGACTGGCACGGTACAACACTGAACAGCCTGCGCGAGCGACTGAACCGGGCGGATACGGACAACCTCCTTCTTCGCGGCATCCCCAACGCACGACTGACCATGGTCAATGCCCTATTGCACGAACCTGCCGTGGACGATGAAGCCGTCGATCCCGAGACGCTCTACACGTTGGCCGAATCATGCGGCTATTGGATTGACCTTTCCTTCTGCGCCGGCAGTCGTACCGGGACCATGGACGCCTGGTTGCGCCGTGACCCGCACCTCACCCGCGCCATGCCCGGCCCAACTGATTGGACGCCGAATCGTTGGACCAACAACCCGGTTCAGGGTCGCCTGTTGCACGAGTTGACGCCCAAGTTTCAGCGTCGCCTGTCGGCGCGCCTTCCCGATTATATGGTGCCCGCGCACCTGATGGTCCTGGAAGCCATGCCGCTGACTGCCAACGGCAAACTGGATCGGAAGGCCCTGCTCCATCCCGACCCGGCATCGGTGCAAACCGTCTACGTAGCGCCGCACAACGATACGGAGCAGCAGATCGCGGTCATTTACGAGGAGGTCTTGAACCTGCACCGTGTGGGCCGGACCCACGGTTTCTTCGACTTGGGCGGGCACTCACTCTCGGCGACCCAGGTCATCGCCCGCCTATACGAAACCTTCGGGGTGGAGTTGGCCTTGAGCACCATTTTCGCCGAACCCACCGTAGCCGGCCTGGCCGCCGTGATCGAAACACAACGCATGGAAACAGATTTGTACGAGGCGCCTGATGACACCATGACCGAGGACGAAGAGGAGTTCGCATTTTGACATCAGTGCAAAGCCTGTTGGAATCGGTTGGGGAAAGAGGCATCAAAGTCTGGCTGGACGGCACACAGTTCAGGGTTCGTGCGCCCAAGGGCGCCATGACGAAAGAGCTTGCCGAGGAACTGAAAACGCGCAAAGACGAGGTCATGACCTTTCTGCAAGCCCGCACCGAGGCGCGCGAAGCCGAAGCAGGCATCGAGTCCGTTCCCCGCGATCAACCTTTGGTCCTCAGTTCTCCGCAACGCCGTCTATGGGTTCTGGATCAAATGGAAACCGGCAAGGCCACCTACCATATGACCGGCGCCTATCGCATGCGGGGTCATTTGGATCACCCCGCCCTGGAACAGGCTGCTACAGCGCTGACGGCCCGCCACGAGGTCCTGCGCACCACCTTCTTCAACACCGAGGACGGGCCCAGGCAACACATCGCGCCGCCCGGCCCCTTCGTCATTCCCGTTACGCCGACCACGGAAGCAGCCCTGAACAGCCGATTAAACACCCACAATACCGAACCCTTCGACCTCACCGTAGGCCCCTTGATGCGGCTGCATCTCTTCAAGTTGACCGACACGGAACACGTGCTCTCGGTGGTCAAGCACCACATCATCTCGGACGGCTGGTCCATTGCCATTGCCGTACGTGAATTGGGCTTGTTGTACAGCGCGTTCGTCTCGGGCCAAACCCCGGAACTGCCCCTATTGCCCATTCAATACGCCGATTACGCGGCCTGGCAACAACGGGTCGCGGTAGGACCCCGCGCCGAGAAGCAAAAGACGTTCTGGATCGAAACCCTACGCAACGCCCCGGAACTACTGGAACTGCCTACCGATCGCCCGCGCCCCGCTCTGCGCACCCACGCGGGCGCCGTCTACCGCTTCCGCCTGGACCCGGCCTTGATTCAAACCGCGGAAGCCCACGGCAAACACCTGGGCGCAACCCTGTTCATGGTGCTGGAAACGGCGTTTGCCCTGCTGATGCAGCGTTACAGCGGTCGGACCGATGTGGTGGTGGGAACCCCCGCGGCGGGTCGGAATCGCAAGGAGTTGGAACCGCTGATCGGGTTCTTCGTCAATACCCAGGCGCTCCGTCACCAACTGGATACCGCCGCAACCTTCGACGAGATCCTGGCTCAGGGACGTGATATCGCGCTGGCCGCCTTTGCCCATGCCGACCTACCGTTCGAAATGGTGGTCGATGCGGTCCAACCCACGCGCAACCCCAGTGCCGCCCCTATCTTCCAGGTCATGTTCCAACTGCAAAAAATAACCGACACCACGCCGCGCCTGCCGGGGTTGACCATGGTGGCCGTGGACTCGGATATCGCGGCGGCTAAATTCGATCTCACCCTGTCTTTGTTGGAAATTAACGGCGCCCTGCGCGGTGAGGTCGAGTACAATACCGATCTCTTCAACCCCGAGACGATCGCGCGCATGATGGATAGCTACCGGACCCTATTGGCGAGTGCCCTGAGCAACCCGGACATGCCAGTCAAATACTTGAACCTGATCACCGCCGCCGACCGCACGCGATTACTTGAAGAACTGTGCGGCGCCCGACCCATCCCGCAACCCTGCAGCGATGTCGCCGCGCTCTTCGAGGCCGTTGCCGCCCGGCAACCCGAGGCTCCGGCCCTGCGCGAGGTCGGCCGTGACGGCCGGTCGAAGGTGATCGCCTACGCCCAACTGAATGCTCGGGCCAATGCGCTGGCGCTGAAACTTCGCGAGGCAGGCGTTCAGGCGGAAGTGGTCGTGGGGGTCTGCGCCGAACCGTTGACGGATTGTCTGATTGCCCTTTGGGCCGTGCTCAAGGCGGGCGGCGTCTATATGCCCATGGATGCAGCCTATCCGCCCCAACGTCTTTCCTTTATGATGGAGGATGCCGCACCCGCGCTCGTTCTGGCCGATGCCACGGGCATTGCTACAATCGATGCCGGCGACATCCCCTTGTGGTCATTGGCAGAAAACACCATCAACCAGGCGCCGTCCCCCCCCGTCCGTCATATGCACTCCATGAATGCGGCCTACCTCATCTTCACCTCCGGTTCTACCGGCAGACCCAAGGGCGTGGCGGTTACCCACGGAGGCTTGCAAAACCTGATCGATACCTTCAGTGAGATCTTCGAGATTCATCAGGGCCGTCGCCGGCTACAATTGGCCTCCCTGAATTTCGATGCCTCCATGGCCGAGATCATCCCCGCCCTGTGCTCCGGCAGCGAATTGGTCCTAGCGTCTCGTGAGCTAAAACAACCCGGAGAATCCCTGACCCGCCTGGTGCGCGAGCATGACATCAACTACATGATCATCACCCCTCCGGTCCTGGCCGTAACCTCCTTTGAGAACACGCCTTCTCTGCGTGCCCTGGAGATGGGCGGCGAAGCCGTATCCACTGAAGTGGCGGATCGATTCGGGCAAAGGCTTAAGCTGACCAATGGCTACGGCCCTACCGAGACCACCGTGTGCTGTAGTCATGCCCTTCTGACGGGTGCCGGCACGAAGCCCACCATCGGCAGGCCGGATCCCGGTGTGCGTCTCTACATCCTTGACGCCGACTTTGAACTGACCCCGCCGGGGGTTTCCGGCGAACTGTGCATTGCGCATATCGGCCTGGCCAGGGGTTATTACGGCCGCCCGGACCTGACCGCCGAACGTTTTGTTCCCGACCCCTTCACCTCCCTTGGCGAGGGTACCCGCCTCTACCGTTCCGGTGACCTGGCGCGTTTCCTTCCCAACGGAAATATCGATTTCCTGGGTCGTATCGACCATCAGGTAAAACTGCGCGGTCTCCGCATTGAGTTGGGCGAGATCGAGACCGTGCTGGACGTGGTGGTCAACGCGAGTGTGGTCGTGCTGGACGCGTCGGGACCGGCCAAACGTCTGATCGCCTTCGTCACGGCTGACGACAAGATGGACGAATCCACCGTACGGGCGCATCTGTCCGCTTGCTTACCTGATTACATGGTGCCGGCTCGCATCCAAGTGTTGCCGAACCTGCCCGTTAACGCTTCCGGTAAGATCGACCGCAAGGCGCTTCAAGCGTTGGCGGCAACCCCTGCCGATGAGACAACGCACGTGGCTCTGTGCACCCCGGCGGAACACACTCTCGCCGGCATCTGGGCTCGTATCCTGGGTCGTGAAACCGTGTCGGCGGACGCCAATTTCTTTGAACTCGGCGGCGATTCTATTCTGGCCATTCAGGTGGTCACCCAAGCGCGTCATGCGGGTTTGACCCTTGAACCCCGTGATTTGTTCCAATACAAAACCTTATCCGCGCTGGCCGCCGCCTGTGGCAACGCTCCCGTGGTCACCGCCGAACAGGGACCGGTCGGCGGCGATCTGGTACTTACCCCCATCCAACGTTGGTTCTTCGGGCGGCCGTGGCCCAACCGCAACCATTTCAACCATGCGGTACTGTTGGCGGTTAGCGGCGGTCCCATGAGGCAGGACGCTTTGCATCACGCTCTGGCGCACCTCATCGATCATCATGACGCCCTGCGTTTGCGCTTCACCCAAGAGGACGGTTCCTGGCGGGCGCGTTTCGGTGAACCCGGCGGCCCCGTACCCCTTACCTTCACCGATCTCAGCGCCCTTGCAGCCGAGGAACGGGGCAAAGCGTTGAGTGCCGAAATCGAAGCGGCACAGCGTTCGCTGGATATCCAAACCGGTCGGCTGCTTTGCGCCCGTCACTTCAACTTCGGCGCCCAAGAACCCACCCGCCTGCTGCTGGTGATCCATCACTTGGTTGTAGACGGGGTTTCCTGGCGTATTCTGCTGGAAGATCTGGAACGCGCTTATACAAGCAACCTGTCCGGCGCTTCGTCGGAACCCGTGCTCAAGACCACGTCCTTGCAGACCTGGTCCCGCAATCTTCAGGACATGGTTCAGCGGGGTGGTTTGGAGCGTGGCGCCGGCTATTGGCAGGCCGAAGAACGGCGAGAGGCATGCGCCTTACCGGTCGATTTCCGAACGCCTTCCGGCGTGTTGTATACCGGCAACCTGCATGGCGAGGACAACCTGGAAGCACACCGCGCGGAGGTGTTGCTTACGCTGTCGCCGGAAACCACCCGCGCTATCGTCGAAGAGGTGCCCGCCGCCTGGAACCTGCGCGCTGAGGAATTGATGCTGACCGCTTTGTTCCGGGCCGTGCATCGCTGGTGCGGTGTTCCCCGGCTGCTGGTCGACCTGGAAGGTCATGGTCGCGAACCCCTTGTGGATGCGGATCTGTCGCGCACCGTCGGCTGGTTCACCAATGTCTACCCGGTACACCTGGGCTGCGATCAGCAGGATCCGGGCATGCTGCTGCGCACCGTCAAGCAACAGCTGCGGCAAGTTCCCGACAAGGGCATGGGCCTCAACCTGTTGCGTGCTTACGGCGATACACCGTCCCTGAATGATATGCCCCAAGCGCCGGTCGCCTTCAACTATCTGGGACGCTTCGACAATCTGTTCAGTGGTTCCCAATACTTCCAACCGGCTGACGAACCAACCGGTACAAGTAGCGATCCCAAGGCTCCGCGACCTCACCTACTGGAAATCAACGGCATCATCACCGGTGATGCGCTTTCGCTGATACTGGGCTACAGCGCGCGCCTACACCGCCGCGAGACCATGCAGGCGCTGGCCGGCCACCTACAAGAATCTCTGGAAGAACTGGCCGCCTACTGTAAAGCCCATCCGGGTCAAGGCATGGTTCCTGCCGATTTCCCGTTAGCGACGTTGCATCAGGAGGAATTGGACCTGCTGGCGCAACAGGTCGATGATATCGAGGATCTTTACCCCTTGACGCCCATGCAAGCGGGCATGCTCTTCCATTTCCGCATGGACAACAGCGCGCGCGCCTATTTCGAGCAGACTCGTTGCACCATTGAGGGCGCTTTGGACGTGTCTGCCTTCATGGCAGCCTGGCAACACCTCATCGACCGACACAGCATCCTGCGAACCTCCTTCCACTGGGAAGATTTGGCCGTCCCTGTTCAGGTGGTGCATTGCCAGGCCGTACCTGAGTGGCGACGCGAAGATCTGTCTCGACTGGGGCCGGCGGAGCGTGAGGCGTGCATTGAAGCCGTCATCCAAGCAGAACGCGACCGCGGCTTCAACCTGAATCAGGCGCCTTGCATTCGTTTCGTCCTCTTGCGCCTGAGCCATGATCGGCATGTCTTCGCCTGGTTCCACCACCACATGCTTTTGGACGGCTGGTCCATGCCGCTGGTTTTCGATGAAGCGCAGGCTCTATACCGAGCCGAGAAAAACGGTGTTGCTATCGACTTCCCGCCCGCACTGCCCTTCCGCGATTTCGTGGCCTGGCTTGCCGCACGCGACGAGGCCGCTGACCGCGCGTTCTGGAGCCAGCAATTACAGGATATGGAAGCCCAACCCCCAATGACGTTATCTGGAGAGACGACGGGTGCTTTTGCGCACGGTGAATGCAAACTTGCCTTGGGGAACGGAGAAACGGCCGCTCTGCAAACGCTTGCCCGTGATCACCGGGTGACCATGAGCACCTTGGTACAAGCGGCTTGGGCATTGCTCCTATCCATTTACACCCGTTCTAGCGAGGTGGTCTTCGGCGTAACGGTTTCCGGTCGGCCCGCGGATCTGCCCGACATTGCGCGCCGCATTGGACTCTTCATCAACACCCAACCGGTACGCACCGCCGTCCCCAACGGTCCGCTAACCGAGTGGCTGGAAGACTTGCAACAGGAGCAGGCCGACCGCGAGGCGCATGCCCATGTGCCCCTGGCCCAAATTCAGGCTTGGGCCGGACTACCGGGTGATCGGCCGCTCTTCGACACCCTGGTTGTCTTCGAAAACTATCCTCTGGACGATGTCTTGAGCGAAGCCGGCGGGGACCTTGCCTTCCGTAATCCCGTGATGCTGGAACACGCCCACTACCCCCTGGTATTGATCGCCATGCCCGGTACACAACTTTCCCTGCGTCTCCAATACGACGCGGGCCGTTTCCCCGCCGCGTCGGTGGAGCGCCTGCTGGGGCGGTTACGCAATCTCTTTCATCACATGGGTGAACAACCGACCGTTCTGCCCCGGGATCTGCCGCTGTTGGATCAGGGCGAGCGTGAAATCTTGATCCACCGCTTCAACGACACAACGACGACTTATCCCTCCCGGGCCAACCTCGCCGAGTTGGTTCTGGCCCGTTCCGCTGAGCGGCCCGATGCCCTCGCCGTCCACTACCCGGAAGGAGAGCCCTTGACGTACGGTCAGTTTGCGGACCGTGTCCAACGATTGGCGGTTCTGTTGCGTGCGCGCGGCGTTTCCTTGGAGACACCGGTGGGTCTGGCCATGCCGCGCACCATCGACATGATCACCGCGATGACGGCTGTTTTGCTGGCCGGGGGTTGTTACGTGCCGTTGGACCCGGATTATCCTGCCGAGCGTCTTTCTTGGATGATTGAGGACGCGGGCATCGAATTGCTGTTGACCACATCGGCGACGGTCCTACCGCAAACAAAATCGACCCATCATTGTGTGCTGACTCTCGATACCATCGACATGAAGGGGGAATCGGTTCCTCTACCTGCAATCGGGGGCGGCGGCCATCCGGCCTACCTCATCTACACTTCCGGCTCTACCGGCAAACCAAAGGGAGCGGTGATTCCCCATCGGGCCGTGACGCGCCTGTTGCTGGAAACCAACTATATCCGGATTCAACCCGATGACCGCGTCGCTCAGACTGCCAACGCCAACTTTGACGCTGTCACCTTCGAGGTCTGGGGAGCGCTGCTGCATGGCGCCGCTTTGATCGGCGTGTCTACCGATTTGGTATTGGAACCGGAGCGTTGCGCACTCAGGCTGCGAGAGTGCCGGGTCTCCATTCTGTGGTTGACCACATCTCTCTTCCACAACTGGGCCGTTCAGTTACCCGGCGCCTTCAAAGATATGCGCGTCTTGCTGTTCGGCGGCGAAACGGTCGATCCCACGAAAGTGGCTCGAGTTCTGGAAGCGGGCGGCCCCCAACACCTGATCAACTGTTATGGACCCACGGAAAGCACCACCTTCACGACCACCCACGATATCGCTCAAAGCTTCGACGGAACCTGCCCCATCGGCAAGCCCGTCAGCAACACCACCTGTTACGTACTCGACACCCGTATGAATCCGGCGGGTATCGGTGTGACCGGCGAACTTTATATCGGCGGCGACGGTCTTGCGCGGGGTTACCTGGGACGCGCGGGACTGACGGCCGAACGCTTCGTCCCTCATCCCTTTGCTCCGGCTCACGGCCTCCGTTTGTATCGCACCGGTGACCTGGTGCATATTGCGGATAACGGCGACATCACCTATTTGGGGCGTACTGACCATCAGGTCAAGATCCGCGGCTTCCGTATCGAACCGGGTGAGGTGGAAACCGTGTTGCGCGATGCGCCCGGTGTTTCCGGCGCTGCTGTGTTGGTGGACGAAACTGCCAAACAACTGGCGGCCCACATCATCCTTGAGGGAGGTCGGGGGCTGGACGCGGTGCGGGGCCGGTTGGTCGATCAACTGCCGGCCTACATGATGCCCACACGATTCATCGTCCATGAGCGTTTCCCCCTAACGCCCAACGGCAAATTAGATCGCAAGGCGTTGGCTGCCGCGGCGATGGCATCCGCCGAGGATCACGTGACGCCGCATACGCCCGCCGAGGTGAAACTGGCCGCCGTCTGGCGCGATATTCTGGATGTGGACCGGGTGGGCGCTTCTGACAACTTCTTCGAACTGGGCGGGCACTCCCTGCTGGTTACGCGTCTGGCCACCCAACTGCGCGCCCAAATGGACCGTGAACTGCCGCTGAGCGTGCTCTTCGAAACGCCGGTCCTGGCCGATCAAGCCCTACTGTTGGACGGCGCCGGCGCTATGACCACGCCCACTATCGGGCCCGCCGCTCAGGAGGGCCCGCTGCCCCTGTCCTTCGCCCAGCAACGCCTATGGTTCCTGGACAAACTGGAGCCCGGCGCTGCCAATTACAACGTGCCCCTTTTCCTGCGTCTGCGCGGTGTCTTGCATCACAACGCCCTGGAAGCGGCGCTGGCCGTTATCGTCGAGCGCCACCAGATCTTGCGCACCGTCTTTCCTGAGCGGGAGGGCACGCCCGTTCAACTGGTAGAACCATTCTCGCCGCCGCAACTGCCGCTGACCGACCTGAGCGGGGATGTGGAGGCGGAAGCCCTTCTGCGTGAGATGATTGCCGAGGAGATCACCCGCGTCTACGACCTGCAAACCGGTCCTTTGTACCACGCGGATCTGACTAAATTGGATGATGCGCACCATGTCCTCCTGTTCAGCATGCATCACATTATCTCTGACGGCTGGTCCTTAGGAGTCCTGGCAGAGGAACTGGAAACCGGTTACCGTCGAACTCTGGGCGAAGATCTCCCGGCCTTACCGCCCTTACCGGTGCAGTACGGCGACTTCGCGGTCTGGCAACGGAGCCGGCTGCAAGGGGCGGAACTGGAACGTCAATTGACCTACTGGCGCACTCAACTGGCCGATGCGCCTGAATTGCTGGAACTGCCCACCGACCGACCGCGCCCGGATGTGCAGACGTCCAACGGGGGGCTGGTGACGTTTACACTGAATGCGCATCTCCAACAAGCCTTGAACGATGCGGCGCGGACGCGGGGCCAAACCTCCTTCCTGGTTCTGGAAACTGCGTTTGCCGCGCTGCTTTCGCGCTATAGCGGGCAGACGGATGTGGTGGTAGGTACCCCGGTGGCCAATCGCAACCGGGCCGAAATTGAAAGCCTCATCGGCTTCTTCGTCAACACCCTGGCCCTGCGCCATCGTCAGGACCCCGCCGCATCCTTCACGTCTTTGTTGGACGCTGCCAAACAAACCCATCTGGACGCCTGGAATCATCAAGACCTGCCCTTCGAACAGGTGGTCGATGCTCTGGAGGTCCCTCGCGCCTTGAGTCACGCGCCCGTCTTCCAGGTCTCCTTCGCCCTGCAGAACATGCCGCTGAAGACCCCACAACTGCCGGGATTGACGTTGGAACAGATACCACTGGAAACGGCGGCGCCAAAGTTTGATCTCAGTGTTACCCTGACCGAGCAGGACAACGGGCTGGTGGGTGCGGCCGAGTACAACGCGGACCTGTTCGACGAAGGCACCATTGCGGCTATGATGCGCGCCTATCAGGTTCTACTGACCGCCGTATCGGCGCAACCGCAAACGGCCTTGTCCCAAATTCCGTTGCTGGACGAAGCGGCGCTGAAGCAACAACTGGAGACCTGGAACGGCAATACGCGTCCGGTCTACTGTGGCCGCATCGAGGATCTGATCGCGGAGGTCATTGCCCGCTACCCGGACAATGCCGCGTTGGTCACCGATACTGAACGCATCACTTATGCCGAACTGGATGCTCGTGCTGAGGTGTCGGCCGATCGGTTGGCCGCCGCCGGCGCCGGACCCGAAAAGCTGGTGGGCATCTTTGCCGATCGCTCGACCGAGTTGGTCACGGCCATGGTGGCGACCCTACGCGCCGGGGCCGCTTTCCTGCCCCTGGATCCCTCCTTGCCTTCCGGTCGCTTGAAGCTGATGTTGGATGACGCGCAACCCGCTGTCATTGCCCTGGACCCGGCCTTGCGGAGCCAACTGCCTTCAGCTTCCGCTGCACTGGTTTCACTGGATGCTTCGGACACGCCGCCGGCTCGTATCACCTCGCTACGCCATGCAGAGAGCCCTGCCTATATCATTTACACCTCCGGGTCCACGGGGCGTCCCAACGGCGTGGCTGTGACGCACCGTGGTCTTAGCAATCTGACCGAAACCACGCATCGGACCATGGACATGGACGCCGACAGCCGCATGCTGCAATTCGCATCCAGCGGTTTCGATGCCTCCATCTGGGAAATCTTCTCGGCCCTAACCGCCGGGGCCGAACTGCACCTTGCCCCCCGCGCCGCCCTGATGCCCGGCGAACCGCTTCTGGAAACTCTGGCTTCACGCGGCATCACCATCACGCTGTTGCCGCCGACCGCATTGGCTGCCATGACTCCTGGAGATCTACCGCAACTGAAGACGGTGGTTTCCGGCGGCGAAGCATGCAGTGCCGAAATCGTTCAACGCTGGGCGCCGAGTCGCGCTTTCTTCAATGCCTACGGCCCCACCGAAAATACAGTCATGGCGACGCTCACCGCCTGTTCGCCCGGCGAGGGGATACCCCTGCTGGGTCATGGCCTGCCCAATGTGTCGCTATACGTGTTGGACCGGACGATGCAACCGCTCCCGGTCGGGGTTCCCGGTGAATTGCACGTGGGTGGTCTCGCCATGGCGCGAGGTTATCTGAAGCGACCCGCCTTGAGCGCGGCCCGTTTTGTGCCGCACCCGTTCGGCAAACCCGGCGAACGACTGTACAAAACCGGCGACCTGGTGCGCTTCCTACCGGACGGGCGTCTTGCCTTCCTGGGTCGGGTCGATCACCAGGTCAAGCTGCGCGGCTTTCGCATCGAGTTGGGCGAGATCGAAGCGGCGTTGGCCGCTCTGCCCGGCGTGACCAATGTGGTCGTCTCGCTCCAGGAAACCGGCGGCCCCAAGCAGTTAGCAGCCCACTTCGCCGGAGACGCCATGACGCCCGGCAGCCTCCGGCAACAACTGGAAACGGATCTACCCGGCTATATGATTCCCAGCCGCTTCATTCATCACCCGGACGGTCTGCCGCTCAACGCAAGCGGCAAGGTAGACCGCAAGGCTTTAGGCGCTTTTGTTGCCGGAACCCGGCAGGCCGCCTTCGTGGCGCCCGCTACCGAGGCCGAACAAAAGCTGGCGCTTATTTGGACCGGTCTCCTGGGCCGTGAGGATATCGGCGCGGACGACAACTTCTTCGAACTGGGCGGCGATTCCATCACCAGTATTCAGTTGGTGGCCTGGGCGCGTCAAGCGGGTTTGCTGCTGTCGCCCAAACTGGTTTTTCAACACCAGACCCTGGCGGGCATGGCGCGCGTTGCGGGTTCAGTTCAGACCGTTACCGCCGGGCAGGGACCTGTTACCGGCCCCGTGCCTCTAACGCCCATCCAAACCTGGTTTTTGGACAAACAATGGTCCAATCCTCATCACTTCAATCAAGCCGTCATGCTTGCTGCCGAACCCGGTATGCAACGCGATGCCTTACAGCAGGCATTGGATGCCCTCCTGCACCATCACGACATGCTGCGGGTGCGCCTGCATCAAGCAGATGGAAGTTGGACTCAGGAACTCTCCGAGCCCGGTGAAGTCGCGACTCTGGCCGTGGTCAACCTGGCTGATCGCGACGATTGGCAGGAAGAACTGGCCCGTTTGGCAGAAGAGACCCAGGCGGGTTTGCGTCTTACGAAGGGACCCATCTTCCGCGCCCTGTATGCCGAACGCGGCAATCAACCCGGACGGCTGCTGTTGGCGGTACACCACATGGCGGTTGACGGCGTCTCCTGGCGGATTCTGCTGGAAGATCTCTTGACCGCCTATGGTCAGGCTGCTGCCGGTGAGGCTGTTGCCCTGCTGCCCAAAACGACCGATTTCCAAACCTGGGCGCGGCGTCTGCCCGATGCAACCGCCCTGGTCAAAACAGACTACTGGACCACGTTAGCCGATATAGATGTAGCGCCCTTACCCTTGGATATGCCGGGCGGTCCGGCTCTGGTTCGTGACGAATGTCAGGTTTCGCTGGAACTGGATGTGGACCTGACGACGGATCTGTTGACCCGAGCGGGTAGGGCCTATCGCACGAGGGTCGACGACCTTCTACTCGCGGCGCTGGCGCGTGCTTTTCAAGCCTGGACCGGTGATGCCCGCTTGCTATTGGATCTGGAAAGCCACGGCAGGGAGTCGCTTTGGGACGATATGGATCTTTCCCGCACCGTGGGATGGTTCACAGCCATATACCCCGTGCTTCTGGATGTTTCCCACGCCTCGGAGCCTGCCGACCTGGTGCCCGCCGTCAAAGAACAATTGCGCGCCGTTCCTGACGGCGGTATCGGCTATGGTCTCAGCGCTCCGGCGCAACCCATTCAAGCCGAGGTTGCTTTCAACTACCTGGGCCGTTTCGATCAGGTACTGGCGCCCGAGGGTCCGCTGGGACCGGCAGGGGAGGGGACAGGCGCTCAGCTTTCCCCGGACGGCGTGCGCACCCATTCCCTTACGGTTACCGCCGCGGTCACCGGCGACGGCCTGCAACTGAACATCGCCTATGCCGGTAACCGCCACCATCGGGAAACCATCACCAGGTTGCTGGCCTCGTTTCGGGCTGAGTTAATTGCCCTGATCCAACACTGTACCGTCGTGGAACAGCCCGGGCTCACCCCGTCCGACGTGCCCATGGTCCGTGTGGATCAAGCAACGCTGGATCGTTTGGCGCCCATGGCCGATCTCTATCCGCTGACGCCGTTGCAGGAAGGCATGCTCTTCCAGACCCGTTACCAGGAAGACGCGGGCGCCTATTTCAACCAGATCCGCTGCACCTTGCGGGGGAAACTGGACGAAGACGCTTTCCGCGACGCCTGGCTGGATGTGGCGAATCGCCATGCCGCCTTGCGCACCACCTTCCACTGGCAGGGCCTGGACCAACCGCTTCAACGGGTCGCCGATACGGCCCAACTGCCCTGGATCGCCGAAGATTGGCGCGGCGAAACGGATACTCGGCAACGGCTGGAAGATTTCGCTCGTGAGGATCGGCAACGTGGCTTTCAACTGGAAGGCGGACCCCTCATGCGGTGCGCCCTCCTGCGCATCGACAACGACGCCCGTTGTTTCATTTGGAGCCACCATCACCTGTTGCTGGACGGCTGGTCCCTGCCCATCCTGTTGGGCGAGGTGTTGACCGCCTACCGGGCCCGTTTGGACGGCGCCTCTCCGAACTTGCCGCGTCCGCCCGCATTCAGCGATTTCGTGGCCTGGGTGCATGACCGCGATACCGTTGAAGATATGGCCTTTTGGACCGAACATCTGGAAGGGCTTGAAGGCCCCACGCCGCTGCCCATGAGCGCTGAACCCCGGATCGTTGCCGGTGAAGAAACGCGTGGGCAATTGATCCAAAGCCTGGACGCCGCGGCCACGGGCGCCTTGCTGCAATTGAGCCGTGACCGGAAAGTAACGCTCAGTACCCTGGTCCAGGCAACGTGGGCGCTATTGCTGGCGCGAACTACGGATCGTAACGACGTGACCTTCGGCGTCACCGTCTCCGGTCGCCCCGCCGATCTGCCGAATGTTGCCCGACGGGTGGGCTTGTATATCAACACGGTGCCGGCCCGCTGCCGCTTGCCCGAGACGGGAACGGTTACAGATTGGTTGCAAACCCTGCAACAAGAACAGGTCGCACGCGAGGCCCGTTCTTGGAACAGCCTCACCGACATTGCTCAGTCCGTGGGCATGGGTGCGGGTGCGGCGCTTTTCGAGACACTGGTCGTCTTTGAAAACTACCCGCTGGAAAGCACCGGCGGCGATGAGGCGCCCTTCCGCCTCGAAGCATTCCAGGCCGAGGACCAGACCCACTATCCGCTGACCCTTATCGCCGCATCCGGCGAGACCATAAAACTGCGTCTACAGTATGACGCCGGTCGTTATACTAGGGCCGATGCGGCGCGCCTGCTGGACCTGGTGCGGTATCTGCTCAAAGCCCTGGCCGGCAATCCCACGGCATCCCCTGCCGACATGTATCCGCCGGCATCGGGCGATATTGCCGCGTTCGCTTCAGGTCCCGTCACCACGGTCGCATCGACCGATCTTTGTCGGCTGTTCCAATCGGCTGCCGATCGTTTCTCCGGCGACCCGGCAGTCATTTTCGGCGAAGAAACCCTTACCTTTGCCGAACTGTCTGAACAGGCTGATCGGCTGGCTCACGTTCTGCTGCAACACGGCGCGGGGCACGGCCGTCCGGTGGCCGTCTCCCTGGAGCGTTCCACGGCTATGACCGTGGCGGTATTGGCGACTCTGAAGGCGGGCAGTCCATACCTGCCCATCGATCCCGTCTATCCCGCCGAACGCCGTGCCATGATGCTGGGCGATTCCGGGGCGCCGGTGCTGATCGCTCGGGGCGACGACGACCTGTCCGGTCCGTTCACGTATTTGGATTGGGATGTGCTGCAACCCCTGATGACCACGGCGCCCGCAACCGCGCCCACTGTCACCATCCAAGCCGAGAATCCGGCCTACATCCTCTACACCTCCGGTTCCACCGGCATCCCCAAGGGCGTGGTGATGAGCCACGGCGCTCTGGCAAATCTGATCCACTGGCAGTTGCACGATCAACCCGGTCGCCTCACCACCCTGCAATTCGCATCCCTGTCCTTCGACGTCAGCTTCCAGGAATTGTGGAGCACCTGGGCCGCCGGCGGCACCCTTGTTTTGATCCCCGAATCCGAACGGGCCGATGTGGCCGCGCTGCTTGCCCTGATCGAACGACATCAGGTAGCGCGTCTGTTCATGCCTTACGTGGCCCTGCACCACCTGGCGAGCGGTTGCGAACGCTTGCCTGACTGTCTGCGCCACGTGGTAACCGCCGGAGAACAATTGCAAACCCCGCCCGCTCTGACGCGCCTCTTCCAAGGCGAAAATGCGCCGCGTCTGCACAACCAGTACGGTCCCACCGAAGCCCATGTGGTCACCGCCCACACCCTGGACGCCGAAGCCGGCGACTGGCCCGCGCTGCCGCCCATCGGTCGTCCCATTGCCAATGCCTCTATTCGCATTGTGGACCGCCGCATGCGGGAGGTTCCTATGGGTGTGCCGGGCGAACTGCTCATCGGTGGCGTCGCCCCCGCGACGGGTTATTGGGAGCGGCCCGCGTTGACCGCCCAAAAGTTTGTGCCCGATCCCTTCAGCACCACGCCGGGTGCCCGACTCTACCGTAGCGGCGACCTGGCCGTATGGTTGAATGACGGCAACATCCAATACCTGGGTCGTATTGACCAACAGGTCAAAGTACGCGGTTTCCGTGTGGAACCGGGCGAGGTCGAAACCGTTTTGACCGGTACGCCCGGTGTCAAGCAGGCCGCGGTTACCGTCTTCCGCGATGCGTCGGGCGGGCAACATCTGGCGGCCTATCTGGTCGGTACCGATGATGTGGCCGTCGCCAGAAAACATCTTCAAGAAAACCTACCGGCGCATATGGTGCCGGGCCGCTTTGTCTGTCTGGAGGCATTGCCCCTGACCCCCAGCGGTAAGTTGGACCGAAAGCGTCTGCCCAAGCCGGATCAGGTAAACCCCGGGGCGGACTATGTGGCGCCGCGTACGCCGATGGAAGCACAAATCGCCGCCATTTGGGCGGATGTGCTGGAACTGGAGCGCGTGGGTGTCCGGGATAACTTCTTCGACATCGGCGGTCACTCGCTGCTGGCTACGCGGGTCATCTCGCGGGTAGAGGAAGCCCGGCAGGTCACCCTGCCGCTGAGATTCGCTTTGGAAGAACCCACCGTGGAGGGCTTTGCGCAACGACTGGATTTATTCCTGCGCATCCAGGATCAAGGGCAGGCCCCCGGAGAGGCATTGGCCGAGGACGAGGAGGAATTGTCGCTATGAGCGCCATCAGCGATTTTGTAACGCGCCTGACGGCACTGGGCGTCAAACTTTGGGTTGAAGAAGCCGAGTTGAAGCTACGCGCCCCCAAGGGCACCCTGACCTCGGATCTTGTGACACAATTGAAGGCGCGCAAGGCTGAAATTCTGTCTTTCCTCAGCGAGCAGCAACAGGTGCGGGAGCGGCAACCCATTGCACCGTCCGAACGCTTGGGTCGTGATTGGGACGGTCGCTTACCACTTTCCTTTGCACAGCAGCGTATGTGGTTCTTCGATCAATTGGACCACACCGGTTCCGGCGCCAATATTCCCATTGCGCTGCGTACCCGAGGCGTTTTGGATACCGCTGCCTTCGAGGCGTCGGTCGACGCCATCGTGCAACGGCACGAGTCGTTACGCACCCGTTTTTGCGATGAAGACGGACATCCGGTGCAGCGCCTCGTCACCGATCCCGCGTTTTCCATTCGAGTCGTGGACCTCACCGGATTGGAAGACATTGACAGGGAAACCGTTCGCGACGCCTTGATTCAGGCGGAAGCGAATGCGGGCTTTGAACTGGACCGCCGGCCCTTGTTTCGCATGGTGCATCTCCGCTTGAATGACACCGAAGGCGCGATGGTGCTGAACATGCACCACATCGTTTCAGACGGCTGGTCGCTGGGCGTATTCGTGCAGGAGCTCTGTGCGGGTTACGCGGCCCGGTTGCAAAACCGCGATGCCGCCCTGTCGCCGCTGCCCATTCAGTATGCGGACTTTGCCGCCTGGCAGCGGGGTTACCTTTCCGATGAGATACGCGAGAACGAATTGAACTGGTGGCGCGAGCAAATCGGGGAGTTGCCCATTCTGGAGTTGCCCACGGATCGTCCCCGTCCTGCATTGCAGACCACCAACGGCGATTTGGTGCGTTTTCGGATCGATACGGCGCTGACCCAAGCTCTGGAAGATATGGCCCGTGAACACGACGCCACCTTGTTCATGGTGTTACAGGCCGCGCTATCGGCCCTGTTATCGCGCCTTTGCGGCCAGGATCGTTTCGGCATCGGCGCGGCCATTGCCAATCGCAACCGGCGTGAATTGGAACCCCTGATCGGATACTTCGTCAACACCCTGGTGATGAGTGTCGATACCCGCGACGATCCCGGCTTTGCCGAACTGGTGCGTCGTGCCCGTGACACCGCGATGGCCGCCTTTGACCACCAGGACATCCCCTTCGAACAGGTGGTGGACGCCCTGCAACCGGAACGGGACCTCAGCCGCACGCCCTTTTTCCAGGTGATGTTGATCCTGCAAAACGCGGGCGGTGACGGGGGACAATTGCCCGGTCTTTCCATGGAAACGTTCGACCTGGACGTCACCCACCCGCTCTTCGACTTGAACTTTGCGTTCGGCCGGGATGAAGAGGGCCTGGGCGGTGCTTTGGAATACAACACGGATTTGTTCGATTGCGGGACAGTGGAACGTTGGCTGGACGGCTTCCGTATCTTGTTGCAAGCCGCAACGACCGACCCACAACAGCCTTTGTCCACCTTGCCTCTTTTTGACGCGCAAACCAATCGGCAACTGTTGGCCTGGAGCGCCAATTCGGGTCCCGTCCCGGTGTATGCAACCATGCACGCGTACTTCGAAGCCCAAGTCGCCGCAAATGGTGCGGCGCCCGCTCTGGCATTCGGGGATGAGGTGTTGACCTACGAGGCTTTGAACCGACGCGCGAATCAACTGGCCCATGGTCTAAGAGCGCGAGGCATCGGTCGCGGCAGCCTGGTGGCCCAGGGCATGGAGCGCGGCATGCGGCCGGTGATCTGCCAACTGGCCGTGCTGAAATCCGGCGCAGCCTTCCTGCCGTTGAACCCGGACGACCCGACTGAACGCCTGCGCGGCATTCTGCAAGATGCCGGTGCCGATCTGGTGTTGTGTGACGGGACCTTACCCGGAAGTTTAGTCGGTTTACCGGTTGTGAACCTGGAAGAAACCGATTTGGCGCGGGAACAATCGGAGGGCAATCCTGTCGGTCGCACCGGAGGCGATGACGCGGCTTACGTTATCTATACCTCGGGTTCTACCGGAAAACCCAAGGGCGTGGTCATTCCTCACGGAGCACTGGTCAACTTCGCCGATGCCGCCGCCGATGCCTACAACCTGAACACGGGGGAGCGGGCGCTGCAATTCGCCAACTTGCACTTCGACACGTTCATCGAGGAGATCTACACCACCATTGGCCGATGTGGTCTGCTGATTCCCCGTACCCGCGACATGATTCGTTCTACACGCCATTTCCTGGACGAATGCGGCCGCCTGGATATCACCATCCTCAACCTGCCCACCGCCTATTGGCACCAGATCACCGCCGACCTGGCCGCCGGCGAGGCCGAAATGCCGTCCTGTATTCGCGTGGTTATTGTGGGTGGTGAGCGCATGCTGCCCGAGATGGTCACGGCATGGCAGAAAGCCTTGGGCGCCTATCCCGAACTGAAAAACGGTTACGGTCCCACCGAAACGACGGTGGCCGTCACTGCCTGGACGCCCGCGTTGACGCAACCGCCGCGTTTCGAATCGGGCCATACGCCCATCGGCGGACCCTATCGGAATGTGCGCGCCTACGTCTGCGACCGTTTCGGCAATCCGTCTCCCGTGGGTGTGCCCGGTGAACTGTGGATCGGCGGACTAAGCGTGGCGCGCGGTTATCTGGGCAGACCCGCCTTGACAGCACAACAGTTCGTGCCCGATCCTTTTGCCGAAACGCCCGGCAGTCGCGTCTACCGCACCGGCGATTTGGCTCGCCGCCTGCCGGACGGCAATCTGGAGTGCATCGGTCGCGCCGACCATCAGGTCAAGGTGCGCGGCTACCGCATCGAATTGGGCGAGGTGGAATCGGCCCTAAGCGAACTTGCCGACGTCGCGTTGGCCGCGGTCGACGTGCGCGGCCGCGGCGCCGATGCGCAGTTGATCGCCTGGCTTCAAGCCGCCGAGGGGGGCCGACTCGATGCCGCCGTGGTGCGTCGGCAACTGTCTCAAAACCTGCCTGAATACATGATTCCCACATTTATCCACTGCGCGGCAGAGCCCTTGCCGCTTACCTCCACCGGTAAGGTGGACCGACGCGCCCTGGCAGCACTGTTCCCGGATGAGATGCGTCCTGAAACCACCGGCCGTTCTCCGCAAACGCCGACCGAGCAACTGCTGGCCGATATTTTCAGCGAAGTGCTGGGACTTGAAACCGGTATCGATGCCGAAACCAGTTTCTTCGATATGGGCGGTCACAGCTTGTTGGCCACGCGGGTTGTAGCGCGCGTGGAAAAGCGATTAGGGTGCGCCTTGCCCCTGCAAGATCTCTTCACCCATCCTACCGTAGCCGCTCTGGCGCATCGGGTTGAAAGCGGTTTGGGGATTCAAGTGGCTGACCGCAAGCCCATTCCCGTTTTCGATCGGGAACGCGAGCCTGTTCCCCTGTCTTTCGCACAACGACGACTGTGGTTCCTAGACCGTTTCGAGGGCGCTTCGGCCACCTATAACATGCCCACGGCCCTGCGTCTGGAGGGCGCGGTTGACAGCCGACGCCTGGATCTGGCCCTTCGCGGCATCATTCAGCGCCACGAAGTTTTGCGCGCCGCCTTCCCCGCCGTGGATGGAGAGGCTGAACAGGTCTTCCTGCCCATGGACCGCTTCGGATTGACCGTGGTGGATCTGAGTGGTTTGGCGGAATCCGAACGGCTGGATGCCGCCCGCCGGCTGCGTAATCTGGATGTGGTCACACACTGCAATTTGAAGACCGGCCCCCTGTGCCGGTCCCTGCTCCTGCGTCACACATCCGACGGCGCCGACCTGCTGGTAAACGTGCACCACATCGCCTCCGACGGCTGGTCCACCGGCCTGATGATCCGCGAACTGGTGACCCTATAC
>JAAUYB010149729.1_pt1 | contig 22019 bp, 14 predicted proteins | sample 7278071 | NCBI WGS metagenome assembly JAAUYB01 (sample SAMN14350121, study PRJNA611818) | marine sediment metagenome | isolation source: surface marine sediment (1.8m) | place: French Polynesia: Moorea | collected 2018-08 | reverse complement strand
CCAGCAATATGTCCAAGGGCGGTTTCGAGGCCTGCCGCAAGGGCGTCCAAGACCTGATCGGCAAACTGGGTCCCAACGATATGGTCAAGCTGATTCAGATCGACCAGGACATGGTGGACCTGACCGCCTTCACCCGCAACAAGGAAGAACTGCTGGCCGGTCTGGAGACCAGCGAATACCGGGGCGCGCAGTACCGGGCGATCACGCGCCAGGAGCGGACGATCCTGAATTCGATCGAGGATTGGCTGAATGCGCCGGGCGGCGGCCTGATCGGCGATGAGACCCGCATTGCCCTGGCCCAGCAGGTGAACCGCGAGGTCGAAACCAAGGAACGCCTGAAAAACGCCTTCTATCGCACCTTCTATTACAACATGATCTACCTGGCCAATATGCTCACCCACATGTCCGGATCCAAGTCGGTGTTCCTCTTCACCGGCGGCAGCTATATCGAACAGGACGGCCGCTTTGCCACCACCACCGACCAGGGCGACCGCCTGAACCGCACGCTGAACAAGGCCAACGCTACCGTGTACTCCTTCCTCTACAAGGAACGCACCTCCCGCGCCGAGGGCTTGCTGGCGACCTTTGCCCGGCCCGACCAACTGCCCCTGAACGCGCTGAGACAGGGTTGGAACTTCGCCGAGGCGGTTGGCATGTCTACCCAGGGTGAACAGAATTCGTCCCTGGGCTCGCTGAACACCGTGCTGGAAAACGGCTTGCAGGTGGAGTCAGGACCCGACTGGGCCAGCCGGGGAACGGGCGGCGTCATGGTGCGCACCACCACGGCCTCCAATTTGGAGAAACCGCTCGATAAGGTCATCAACACCTCGTCGCACTACTACCGCCTGGGTTACTCGCTGGAAGAGCCGAACCAGGCCGCACGGGTACGCGTGCGCTTGACCAGGGACATCCCGGGCGCCCGCCTGCTCTACGGCAAGGAATTCAAGCCGCGTGAAAATTATTTGGACCTGGAAGAGGAAGAGCGCGAACTGACCCTGCGTACGCTGATGTACTTCAACGATGTCGCCCGCAACGACCTGGACGCCGAGTGGAAGCATCACCTGTTCTATCGCGAGGAAAAGGGCTTTACCATCCCGGTCTTCGGCAGCGCGACCATGCTTCAAAAGCCGGCAAACGGTTTCGAGGTGGCCTTCGCGGCCTTCGACGCAACCGGCGAGGCGCTGGACCTGATCATCTCCAGGGTAAAGCAATTCCCCGAGCGCAAGACCTTCGACTTCTACGACGTCCTGTTGACCGACGAGCCGCCCGCCTATATCAAGTGCTACCTGCGCGATATGGACACGGGTGATTTCAGCCTCATGAAATACGGCGTCGCCAAAAAAGAGACCGAGGTTCGCAGCACGCGCATCTCCGACATCATGTTCGGCGCGGATAACCGGGAACCCCTGCCGCTGAACCACACTCGCCAGGTGATCGTGGAAAAAGGCGAGGTCGTGGATATGGAGGCCTTGGACAGCCGCGTGGTGGGCGATCCCATGCTGGTCAACAACAAACTGTTCAAGACAGGCATCGTACCCGAGTATAAGGACCCCGAGGAAATCAGTTTGATGTTCCACGTCGAAAACCTGCCCGAGGGCAAGCACGACCTGACGGCCAACTTCATCATCTACAGCGAAAAGGACGGCGCGTTCCCGGTCGAGGGTAAGATCACGAACATCCAGGAAACGGGCAACGCCATTCGCTACGTGGCTACGGTGAACGCCTCCGAGCTGAAACCGGGCGAGTACCAACTACTGGTGCGCGTCACCAAACGCGGCATGGCCGGCGAACTGCGCAAGGCACAGGCCTTCGCGGTCAAGTAACCACCAAACAACCGAAGCGGGGCGCCGCAAGGCGCCCTTGTCGACCCGATTGTCAAGTGTTTTTGGTTTTGTTGCAAATGATGCCCTGTGTACGCTTCACACGAGTTGTTCGGCATCACTCCCAGGTCTGTCGGCACCACTAGTCCGACCTTCTGCTCGGTGCGGTGTTTCCCCCGGTCGCTTTCCAGTTGTACTTTCTCACCTCCTTTGTTTCCTGGTCTCCTTCCCGTGCGCAACACTCGGTAGAGATGACTGGTTAGGCCTTTTCTCGCGGGGACTTTCACCCCGCCAGGTATTCCAAGCTTGCCTTGGCGCTCTCAGCAAAGGTCCGCGAGATCTGCGGCTAAAAACTCTTGACCCGATACCTCTTCTCTGTGCCTTCTGTGGTCAAATATGTTTGATTTAAAACGCTTACTCAATTATGCCCGGGTGATGTCGGTGAGTTGTGGCATTAGTAATTTTTAAAAGGGTTGAATTTCATGACATACGATTGCCCTGTTAATGGTATCCACCTTGATCGACCGCAACGACACCACGCATCGATGAACCCGGTGTCAAGATCGTGCTGAAAGTCCACCGACGGGATACGGGATAACCTTCCTTGAACCAGCCCGTCAGCGGAAAGCCGAGGGGGTGCTGCTAAAGAGTCGCAGCATTCGCACCGTTGAGCGGGGTAAGGCCGTTACGTGGGACTAAATATTAATCAAGCGCGTATGCGGCGCATTATCTTTATTGTCTTGTGCCTGTTATTGGCCGGTAGGGCGACCGGTATTCGCCTCTCCCCACGGAAGTGATATTTTGGCCCAAAGAGAACTGATTCTCTCGGTTGAATCCTTGTTTACAGCACCTTTGTTTAAGCAGATCACCCTGGGCTCCGTGATCATCGGCCGGTCTTCATCCTCTGATATCGTGATTCGGGATGTCGCCGTTTCTCGCCGCCACGCCCGCCTTTACCTTAATGACGGTCATATTTTTGTGGAAGACCTGCATTCCACGTCAGGTGTTTGGATGAACGGGAAACGGATACAGGTTCCGGCGCTCATTCAACCCGGCATGTCCTTCAGTTTGGCCCCGGGAAAGCGGAATACCGACTATCGAATCACGGTCATGGAAGCGGGCGAGAGCAACATAACCCCCGCTGTTCCTATCCATTTGGAACAAACTATTTGTTTCAACGCCTTGGAATTGCGCCAAGCCGGTATCGACAGCCAAATGGACAACGAATCGGCAGCGAACTACGCCGACCGCCTGAAAAATTTGCTCGTGTTCCACGACGACCTCGCCGCGGTAGACGGGGAAAGCGGCCTGTACGACTTGTTGTTGGAGCGGCTTTCCACTCTCTTGGAGCCCCGGGAGGCAATCATTTATCTATGTCAGGAAGACGGTTCCTTCAAACCCGAAACCGGGACGTGCAGCCTGGACGAAACGCCCTTTTTTTCCAAAACCGTACTTCACGAGGTGATTAAAAAGGGCAATGCGTTGCTGGTCAGCGATACCCGGTACGATCCGGTATTCTGCCGGGCCGACAGCGTCATCGGCGCCGGGGTCTGTTCCCTGATTGCCTCGCCCTTTTTCCATCGTGAGGAAATCCACGGCATGATTGTGCTGATCGCGGGTGAAAACGAACTACAATTCAACGAGTCCGACCTGCGCCTGTTGGTCTGTCTTTCCTCCGCGGGCTCCCTGCGTTTGGAAAACCTGATCCTGATGCGTGAAAAAGCGCGCTACCTTGAAGAGCGCAATCAAGAGTTGGAAAAACTGGTTGCCTTGCGCTCCGAGGAGTTACAGCGTCGCAATGAAGAATTGGAACGCAAGAACCGGGAAATATCCACGGCTCAGGACCAGTTGGTCATCACGGAGAAAATGGCGGTTTTGGGCCGGCTGACCGCGGGCGTGGCCCATGAGATCAATAACCCCCTCAATTATATCGAGGGCGGCGCCTCCGTTTTGATGAGGTGGTCCAAGGATTTTCGTGAACTCCTCTTCAACCTGATAGATGAGGAGGCCGGCGCTGAAATCCGCGACATCTTCGAACAGGCATTCTCCAATCTGGATACTCAGTTATCCGCAATCGCGGAAGGGCGCGACCGCATTTCTCGCATCGTAAAGGGGCTGAATCTGGTCACCCGTAAGAACGAGGCCGTGGAAAAGACGGCCGATCTTCGGGAAAGCCTGCAAGCCGCCGTCCTGTTGATGCAACCCAACTTCGCGGACCAGGTCACCCTGACCGTGGTCTGCGAGCAGCCCATGCCCGTCGAGTGCCGTCCCGCGGAACTGTCGTTGGTTTTTATCAACCTTATCGACAACGGGTGTCATGCCGTGGTTGCGAAAAGGAAAGCCTCGGGAAAAAGCGAACCCGGTTCAATGGAGATCACGGGCCGGCTTCTGGACGGCGAAATCGTCCTGTCGTTTTGTGACCAAGGTACGGGTATCCCGGAAACTATTGTGAACAAGGTCTTCGAGCCGTTTTTCACCACACGCCCGCCGGGCATGGGGACAGGGTTGGGGTTATATACCTGCTACAACATCATGAAGCGTCATGGAGGTCGCATCACGGTTGAATCGATCGAGGGCGAGGGCAGTACGTTTACCCTGTATTTACCGTTTTGTGAGGACTGTTGATGCAACTATCCGGCTGCCGCGTGACGACATGTGCCCTGTATCGAATCCGAACGTGTCAGGGTGCGGCCCGCACCGAATCGCGCTCCATTTCAGGGAGAGGAAAAGTCAGGTGGAAGGTCGTACCCATGCCCGGTCCCCCGCTCTCGGCTTCAATCTTGCCCCCCAGGTCATTCATGACGCCCGCGCAGTAATTGAGCCCGAATCCATGCCCGTCGCTTTTGGTGGTGAATCCGTAGCGAAACAATTTCGTCAGGTCATCGGGCGCCACGCCCTGCCCGTTATCCTTGATGGTGACCACCTGCCCGTTCTCGCTCTCCCTGATGGAAACAGCCAGGTTCCTCGGTTCGTTTTCATTTGCCTGTAAAGCCTCCCTGGCGTTTTTCAGCAGGTTGAGAAAGACATTCATCACCTCGGTTTTGGGGAAGGTGGGTTTCCCGGCCACCTTGTAGGTCTTGTGGACGATGACGCCGTCGATCGTCAGCCCGTCGGCCTGAATCGCCAGGGCCGCGTCCATCATATGAATCAGATCCAGGCTTTCCCCGCGATCCTTGACGGATGACTGTTGGCCCCGCGTGATTTCCGCCATCAGGTCCACCTTGCCCAGCAAGGCGTTGTTTTCCTTGATCAATTGTTCGTGCTCTCTCATCAGGGCGCGTCCGCCCTTCTGGAAGAAATACGGCAGCTTTTTGCCGCGCTCATCATCGCTGATGAAATGACCCGCCTCGTCTCCCTGTTCGGAAAGCAGATCGAAGCCGCGTATCACCGCCGGCAGACGGGAACCTTCCAAAACTTCCAGCATCTTGTGGGTAGAGGTTTTCACGCTGTTGAGCAGATTGCCGATATTGTGGATGGCCGTGTTGGCCACCTGCTGGGCCGCCTCCAGATTGCGCAGCATGTTCTTCTGGCCGGTTACATCTCGGAAAATGCCGCGCGTGGAGGCGGCCTTTCCCTCGGAGAAACGCATGCTCAGATTGCCCTCTACATCCACCGAGCGGCCGTCTTTGGCCACGAAGCGGGCCTCGATGACGCCTACCGATTCGCCCGCCATCAACTTGCCGAAGATCGCCATGCAGTGCTCCATGCTTTCGGGATGGATGAAATCCTGCATGGTCAAGTCCCTGACCTCGGCATCGGTGTAGCCCAGGGTATTCTTCCAGGCGCGGTTCACATAGACCAAACGACCGTCAGGGCTGACGTTTTGAATGAGGTCGGTAGCATTCTCGAACAGGTCGCGCAGGCGTGCTTCGTTTTCTTGCAAAGCGCGTCTGGTAATCATTCGATCGGAAATATCCAGCGCGGAGACCAACACATTGTAAGGCGGTTCCGGCAACCGTACCCATTTGACATGCAGATGGACGATTTGGCCGGAACCGTTTTTCAATTGGGTGTCGTATTCCAACCGTTGACGACCATGGAGAAGGGCGACTAGTTCCCAACACAGCGTTTTGATGCTGACCGGAGTCAGGAAGTCGTAAATGTCGAGACCGGCCGGGACCCTCGTTCCGAAGAAACGAGCCACCTCGCGGTTACCCTCCGCCACGCGTACAAGGGATACGACCTCGCGAATGATTTCCGGGTGCTCCATCAGGAAGGTTTCGGGATCGCTGTGATCCTCGATGCCTTGCGTTTTCAGATAGGCCATCGCTTGGGAATAATCGTATTGAATCAGGGTGACCCCCGCGTGGTCGAAGAGGATTTGGGAACGGTTGCGGCTTTCGGCCAACAGTTGGTGCTCTTCCTCCAGGGTTTGAGTCAGCAGGCGGTTATCGTCTTCCAGCCGGTCCCGCGAATATTTGAGTTCCCACAATAACCTTTGCAAAACAATAATCAGCATCATCGACAAGATACTGACCAGCAAACCCGGAATCTCGTCCCAGTGAACCGACCATGAAAGGCCGTCCTGCCAGGGCGATGACCAAAGGGTAAACACCTGCCGGATGACCATCAGGAAGAAGAGCAGGATCAATAAAATCATGCGCGAATCTTTAATACGAAGGTATGCGCGCACCGAGAGCACCAGGGCGGATATGCGAATCACGATCGAAACGATCAAGATCAAGCTCATTCCCGCTCACGCCTCCCAAATCTAAAAACATACCAAGCCAAAGGTGTGCCGGGTGAACCCATGTCAATCGTCAATCGATCCGGGAGACCGGCAAAAAGATAACTTTCAAACGTGCTTTAATGCTCGCAACACAAATAGAGTCCGGTCCCCAAATATACCGGGTCTCCTCACATTATCGTCGGATCATATGATTAAATTTAGCGATCTTTCAAATTCTTGCACAACGGTGTTTACTTTCATCGATTGAAGGTTTTTGAATCCTCGTCCGAGTATCGGACCCTTCTTTGCCGATCTTGATAAACCCTCAAAGGTCTTGACCATACCAGGATGGGGGTGAAGAGGGCAAATTCTCAGTGGCAGCGACTCTGTCTACGCTTGGGTTTTTGATCCGGTCAAAATGTCAGCGATTCGTGACCTTAGTCGGCTTTGGTAACTGAAGGTCCTTCACAAACAATTGCAGCGATGGGTGGGATCTGTTTGTTCCGGCCCGGTTACTTTCAATTCGGCCCTGGCAATAACCCAACTGTTGTAATCGTTAATCACCAATCTGGTTCGAACCTTACCTGCAATACCCGGCACCAGGGCGGTCAGGCTGTCAAAATTTCCGTTCGCCCTTGTCCGAGATTGATCAGCCTTGAAATAGGCGTGTCGCCAACCCGCACCGTCTGAAGCCGGTGTGCCGAGTACTAAAAGGAAATCCGTCACGTTATGGGGAGGCAGTGCGCAAAGCTTTTTGTCCAGAGTCCAGGAATCTCCAGGATTCAATAGAGGTAACGGCTCATTTGTGTTGGGGAACCCCAAAATACTACCGTCGCCGGATAAGTAAAGCCCGCTGATTCGCAAGGGTTGGGTCGCTGTTTCCCGATGTGTAACTTTGATCTTGAAGGGGTTGCAATGCTCAATAGTGAAATGGCCGGAAGTAGGGCTATGGACAACGCCTTTCTTTTCGCCGACAATCTGGATGGAAAGCGGTTTGTGCTTTCCCTTCATCATATCGTCGGCCATGCCGAGTAAATTTTTTTGGAGTGCGTAAAGGTAAAGAGCGTGTGGCATCATCTCTGCCGGTAGTGTGATTCGAATATTTCGATTGTTATCCAGAAGTGAGAGGTCATGTTCTCCGTGGCGAATGACTTCAAAATCAGAAGGCGGGCTGTCGACCATCGTTACGAATTTCGCATATTGAACATTCTCGGAGATTAATTTCTGGAAACTCTTGATATCCTTGGGGGATAGATACCCCCCAATGGTTTGAGACGATCGCAAGCTGACCTGTAACGGTCGAGTATTACGCCCCGGAACGGCCAGTACGGCCTGATCTCCCGGCTCAATATGGCGCCAGTCTCCGGTGACCAGCGTCAAGCGGCATTGTCGATTGCTTTGCATCTCTTTCACCGACATTCTCGCGATCGCGTTGTCCGGGTCTTCCATTTGAGATTTACTTGCTCCGGCCGAGTAGATATAGACGACGGCATCCTGACTCCAGCCGGGCCACGGCGCTCCCTCGGATATGACGTATTTCCGGGTGGCCTCGGTGACACGCCAGGCAGTGTTGTTCCGTTGAGCAGTCGACTGGAAAACTATTTTGTGACCGCCTAAAAGAACGGCGCCTTCCGGGGCCGTGGGACTTTTTATCTCGTTAATTCGATCTGTTAAAGTTTGATAAGTTATCCGGTTCCCTCTTTCCGCCGAGAGAGCGCCAAGCAAAGCCTCAGTATACATGCTGTTATAATCACCATCCAACGCGGGTTCATCCTCTTCGGCGGTTGCGCTGAGAAATACCAGTGTCTGCCCGGGTCTGGGTTTTTCTTTGATTACCATATCATCGAGTGCCGACCAGGTGTAGGGTATCTTGGGCAGAGATTTGACCCCTCGCATAGCACCGGCTGCAAAGCAGGCATCGAGAATCAGTACGACTTCCCCGGCAGTGATACGCTGGAGCATCAAAAAGAGCTCGTCGTCCACTAGAAATCCCCTGCCGTCGGATCGCGCATCGTGAAAAGCCAGGGCTTCATCGAAGCCATCTGTTTCATCACCGGACTCCTGGTCTTCTCTTCGCGCTCCATGACCTGAGAAATAGATCAACACAAGGTCCTCAGGTTTACTGCCGTCATCCGCGTAACGAGCCAATCTTTTATTGAAGGCTCTCCTGGTGGCAGTATCATTAACCAACGTCACTACGTTTTCCTCGTCAAAGTCATAAACACTTACCAGAAGCTCTTTCAAGCCTGCTACATCCCTTGGCGGTCCCATGAGGGAGGCAATATTCTCCGATTGGTATTCTCCGACACCAACCAACAGAGCCAGGCGACGACCACTCTTTTCTGCTGCCGACAGGCAAGTTGTTACTAACAATAACAAACTAATGATAATTACTTTTCTCATAGCGCACCTCTTTTCTAACGGTATGGAATTGGCGGCAAAGGGTATACCAACCAGTTGAATTCGAAAGCTTCACTTCGGCGGTACCGGATTTGGTTTGGAGGAAAGGAGTGGGGTCGAAGGGTGATTCACGACTAATAAAAAGTTTGACTGATTCTTTACCGAACGGTGGTCCTATTTCGATCAGCTCACTCAATGTAACTTCCTGTTCAGGAGGAATAGGTACAGCGTATTGAGCGCCGTTCCAGGGGAGAATGTCGCCGCTCGCGGTGAGATAAAAAACCGTAACGAAAATTGAGTGGTCGGTTAAGTTGCGATACCGTAGTCTCAAAACCTCTTTCGCTTTCAAACAGTTGCCGTTTAAGGTTCCGGGACCGACTGCCGGTCTGAAAATTCGTCTCCCCGAGGTCTCCTCGTCAAAAGTACCTCGCTCCAAAGACACGGCCAGCCAATTGGGCTTCTCCGGCAATAGAGGATTCTCCCAGTGCAGAAGAGTATCCTGTCGCGCGGTTGCGGACAAGCGTTCCAGTCTATCGACACGAACCAAATCACCGACTTCGATTCGTTTTTCTTCTCCGGTACATTGCAAGGCAATATCTGCTTCTCCATATCTTAAACCAATGACCGTCCCATGACACTTCAAAGATTGTGGGGACGGCCCCCTTTCATATATGATCACTTGCTCGCCATAGTGTAATCCACCGGAACCGACATCGATGGTCACTACGTTGTCTTTGTTGGTCAATCCTTTGACGCGGAATTCAAAAGCCTTTGCTAACGGAGTTGTTCCAAAGAATTGGTTTCTCAAGCCGCCGCCGCTGAACAGGGAGTTACCTGACGGGTTTAATTCATAAAAAAGGTCAGACCAGGACCATGAAACGGGAGCTGCAAGCAAAGCGTTCACCATTCTATGGGAAAAGACTCCGAACACGCCGGCGGGTAAGGCGCCTTCCTCAAAGTTTCGTTCAATAGTCTGCAACTCTTCGGGGACGGCCGCCAGAAAAGTCAGACGCTCATGGTTACGCAAATTTCCAATTAGATAACCGTTGTCGCCCAATAACACTCGCTTGGATTCGCGCCATGTGGACGGTGAGGTTCGTCGACCCGGCGTTTTGCCCGGCAGATCTTTTTGGGCTCCCCCCGCAAAACAGGCATCGATCACGACAGTGAGAAAGGCGCCCTTTGACAAGATGCGAGAGAAAATTCGGAAAAGCGTGTCATCGGTAATGTCCCTCCGGTCGTAAGGGCACAGGGTTTCGTCACGGCCGTCCGGTTCCTCAAAACCTTCCCCGTCCTTCCATTGGTCGGGGACATATGAGCCGTGTCCGGCGAATCCGAAAACAAGCACCCGACCGGGAGCGGCTAACGCGGATAATTGTTCCAGCCCTGAAAGAATGTTCTCCCGTGTAGCCGCCACATCCCTCAATCGAGAAATATTTCGCTTTTTGAATTGGAAACGACTGGTTAGAAGGTTATCCCATGCGTCCATGTCATTCCCGGGTCCTGAGAGAGATTGGGTCAGATTATCACCATATTCGGAAACACTGACAAGTAGGGCAAAACGTTCATCGTTCGATTCCGGCTTATTAAAGCCTGCCGGCCGGTTGTCACAAGCACTGATCAGGAATAAGAGGGAAATAAGATGGATACGGGACATATTCACCTCGCCAAGCGCCGATTTCATGGAGCCTGGACACCACTCTTTCTGGATAAGGTTATTCCTTTTTACATTTTTTTCTGATCCAAATGCCGGCGGGCCGTGTCCCTAGGGATGAAATGAAGGCAAACTCAGGAGGCAGAACTATGTCTATTCTTTTTCTTCTTCTGTTAACAGCAATTACGCCGCCGGCGGATAGGGAGTGGATTGCGGTGCTTGACTTCTATCATGTAGGAGAGATGGATCGTAAATCACGTGTTGATAGGGGACAATTGTCAACCAATATTCGAGAAAGCCTCACAAGTCAACTTCACCTACACTACAACCTCGTCGAGCGGGAAAGATTGGATATTTTGCTATTGGAAAAACGGTTGTTCGACAACGGCACCCTACGACGCACCAAGGCAAAAGAGGCCGCTAAAATTATAGGTGCAGAATTCTTTCTTGCCGGAACTATTACTGAAATGATCATCGACCGGTCTAAAGGGGTCAAGCTGGGAGGTCGGCTATACACCAACACATACTACCGTCTCACCGTCTCGTTCGAGGTCTTTCACTCCACATCCCAAATCTTGATTTCAGGTAGAGAGTCTTCATCGGCTTCAAGTCGCGACTTCCGCACCAGAAGATTGCCTGAGTCCTCCTACGAAACTGTTTTGGCTGAAGAGGTAGCAGAAAAAATCCGGAAACGAATTGATCGGGCTTTTTATGAGTGGCGCGTTCAGCAACGGGAAAGAAAACTGCGAAAGTCAAAAAAAGATAATCAAACACCGGGTGAGCAGCCATGAAGATTTTATTGAGAGTCAGCATCGTTCTGATCCATTGTTACGCATGGCCCGGTGCAGATTGGGTAGAACCGGTCAAGGGCAGCACTTACAAAGCTCTTCTCATCGGTATTAATCACTATCCCAATCCCTACTGGGCGCCTTTACAAACACCGGTCAACGATGTCACCGTCTTGGGCAATATATTAACGTCTCGCTATGGATTCAAGGGGAAAGTAGATATTCTGACCAATGACCAGGCAGGATTTCTGGAGATCGGATCTGCTTTGGAAAGACTTGCCTCTGAGGTCGGTCCCGGGGACAGCGTCTTGATCTATTTTGCCGGGCATGGTTACTTGGATCGCCAAAAACATGGTTATTGGATTCCTTATGATGCCAATCAGGATACTGAAACCTGGTTGTCAAATTACGATTTGTTGAACAAATATATTGCTGGAATAAAGGCTCGGCATGTACTGCTGATTTCGGATGCTTGTTTTTCCGGATCACTACTCCATCACAGGCGTCAATCGAATGTCAAGCCTGATTTCACCAATCTGTATCGAAAGAAATCACGATGGGCGATGACTGCAGGAAATATAACGCCCGTGCTGGATATTGCTTCCGGCTCTAAACATAGTGCTTTTGCTAAACAATTCCTCTCAGCTCTGGAAACAAACAAGGAACCCTATATTACACCGAAGCAAATTGCAGTAGGGATTGCTTTTCCCGTAAGTAGATCCTCCGGCCAGTTTCCTCAATGCGACTTAATTCGTGATGAGAACAATGAAGGCGGTAGCTTTATCTTTTGGCTGGCAGACAGCGGCTCGCCGGCTCCATGGTTGAATAAAGGCGAGGTCATTACCTCGAACAAGCTGCACCTGCTGGCCGGTCGAAATATTCAAGTCCTGGAAGGAGGGGATGACAATGTCTGCAAGAGCCTAGAAAAGCTGGGCATGATTGTTCATTGCAATCCGCATGAAAGAAGTCGACACAGGCGCCAGTTGTCCTACTTCTGCCCGGACATACCCGTGGAATTGGGAAAGGATCTGTTGGACTTCCTTGGTTTACCCGACTATTGGCTGATTACCCATTCAGGGGATCCAGAACTCTATGACACCAAAGAGTGTGGCAGCGAATACGAAATGACACTTTGGAACTAAATACCTGAGGAGGTATGCTATGAGGTCTCTTTTTTGTATTTTTTTACTGAGCCTTTTTACCGTAGGAGGTAGTTGGGCCGACGATAGCATCAAGACCGGGAAAATGCGCATAGCTATCGGTGGTTTTACCTTTGGCATGATGGGGCAAAGTAAAATTTTAGACAAGAATAACAGCCGGGCTTTTCAAGAGTCCATGCGTAGTGCGCTTCGTTCCCGTTTCTTCAATACCAACAAGTTCGAAATCTATGAGCGCGACGGCCTGGAAAAACTGGTAGAGGAATTACAGTTACAACATGATACCGGCCTGTTTGACCCTGAGAAAACAGCTGAATGGGGAATTTTAAAAGGCGCCGACTGGTTTATCATGGGAACGATTACTCATTTTGGCATTGAAGAAAAGAAGACGCTAGTTGGAGTTGGTTTCGGCCGGCAGACCAAGAGCTTGATGATCACAGTGGAAATGCGGGTGGTCGATGTGGCTACCGGTGAAAATATTGCCATTCGTGAGATAAAGCATAAGGTTAATCTGGGAACCTCCATGGATCTTGGCTTCCTACGTGACCCCAATATCTCCAAATCTTTGGGTAGTAGCGCCAATACTGTAATGCGTTCCAGTTCCGGGGGTACCAGCCGAAATGAACTTAGTGCCTTGAACGATCTTATCGACTACGTGAGTCATGAGAGTGTCAAGCAAACGGTTTTGCTTGCTTATCCCATAGCCGTGATCAAGACGACACCCAACATGGTTTATTTGAACTATGGTTGCAGCGTGTTGGAAAACGGCCAGGTTCTGGAAGTCTATTCCAATGGTGACGAATTAAAAGATCCGTCTACCGGCGAGTCCCTTGGGTTCACTCCCAAGTACCTCGGCCGCGTTCAAATCAAATCCTGTCGGGAGAAATTTTCCGAAGCCAACATCCTTGAAGGCTCACCGGAGTCATTCGAAAAAGAAAAGGGTACTTACTGTCGTGAAATGCCCAAGCAAGCTGCCGGCAAAAAAAAGAAGAAAGGTAGTTTGCGTCTATTTGGCAAAAAGAAAAAATAATAATCGCTCTCAAGTTACTATTTTTCTAAACGGACAGTGGTATACAGGCCGCTGTCCGTTTTTCATTTAGCCAAGGAGCAGTATTTTTGCTTGAGGCAAGAACGGACTCCGCAAATTGATCGAATAAGATATAGCTGAATCGCTGGAATCGGCACATCGTCATGTACCCGGGTTTTTCACGTAGTTTTCACGCGGGTTTCACGGTCCGGTGACGGGCTCCTCCTTAATCTTACAAACAGGCGGTCATGCTGATCCGCCGGATTTGGGAGGTACCCATGAACCATGTATTGTCCATCCTGCTTCTGCTTTCTTCAAGCTCGCTCGTTGCTCGTGAAACCCAGTGGGGCGCCATGAAAGGCTCGATTCAAGATGAATCCGGCAACCCCCTCGCTCGGGTGACCCTGGTTTTGGAAAACAAACTCTTCAGCCGCACCCTGACCGTGGACGGCAGTTATGAACTGACCAAGATTCCCGTCGGCGACTATCGGCTGTCCTTCAGCGCCGCCGGTTTCAAAACACTTGAAATTGACTCGGTGACCATCGTCAGCGGCAAGACTCTCGAAAAAAACGCCGTGCTCGGCCCGGAAGTGCTCAGCCTGCGCGACCGCGTGGTGGCGCCCAGCAGCTTTGCCATTCTCAGCAAGCCGAAAACCTCTACCCAATACCTTGACAGAGATACCGTCCGTCAACTCCCCCGGCTGGGCGACGATATCCTGCGCTCGCTGGATACGTTACCCGGCACCAGCAGCAACGACTTCGGTTCCGCCTTCAATGTGCGCGGCGGCGAGTTCCGCGAGGTTCAGTTCAACCTGGACGGCATGGAAATCATCGAACCCTTTCACATCAAGGATTTCGCCGGGGTCTTCAGCTTTATCGACGGCGAGGCGGTCGGCGGTATCGAACTGAACACCGGCGGCTTCGACGCCACCTACGGCAACGCCATGAGTGGGGTCCTGAATGTCAATTCCAGCGAACCCCAGGGACGACGCTCCTCGGCGAGCATCAGTTTCGGCGGCGCGGGTTACCAGACCGAGGGCACCTTCAACGGCGGCTTGACCTCGTATGTGTTCAGCGCCCGTCGCGGTTACCTGGACCTGCTGCTGAGCTTCGCCGGCGACGACGAGGAAGAGGAAGGCGCGGTGGAAGACCAGGACGTCACCTATTACGACTCCTTCGGCAAACTGGCGCACGTCTTCAGCCCCAACACCAAGCTCTCGTTCAACTACCTCCTGGCCCATGACAGTTTCGTGAACTACGAGGAAGAAGGGGTGGAGTTCGAGGATATCGACAGCACCTATGACGACCTCTACCTGTGGACCAACCTGGATACCGTGGTCAACAGTCGCTTCAGCGGCCGGACCACACTGTACAGCACCACTCTGGACCGCGACCGCAGGGCAATCAGCCTGGGCGACGAGTCCGGCGACGATTTCCGCATCGATGATGTACGCACGGCGGACACCCTGGGCATCAAGACCAATTGGGACTACAACGCGAACAACCTGTTCCTGCGCTTCGGCGCCGAGTTCCGCGATGTGGAAGCCGAATACGACTATGAAAGCAATATCCAAAGCGGCGTCGTCATCGGCGGCGAAGGCGAGCGCGACATCGACATCGCGCTTGCTCCCTCCGGCGATGAAATGGGCGCCTATGTCACCGGCCGCTTTATGCTGAACCCCAAGCTGACCGCCGAACTGGGTCTGCGCTACGATCAGCAGAGCCTGTTGGACGAAAGCCAGGTGAGTCCGCGCCTGAACCTGACCTATGATCTGAACCCCGGCAATACCTTGCGCTTCTCCTACGGCGTCTTCAACCAGGCCGAAAAGATGCACGAATTGCAAGTGGCCGACGGCGTCCGGACCTTCTCCAAACCCGAACGCGCCACCCATTACCTGGTAGGCTACGAAACCCAACTGTTCGGCGATGCAAGTTTCCGGGCCGAAGCCTATTATAAGGATTTGAAAGACCTGCGCACCCGCTACCACAACCTGACCAAGTCGCTGGTCTTCTACCCGGGCCTGTCCGGCGACCGCGTTGCCGTGGAAGCGGAAACCGGTGAAAGCTACGGCCTCGAATTCCTGCTGAAACGCGATCGCGGCAGCCGTCTCTCCTGGTTCGTCAACTACGCCTACCAGGTTGCCGAGGACACCCTGGCCGACGGCCGCACCGTTTCCCGTCCCTGGGAACAGGAGCACACCCTGAACCTGAGCGCCAACTACCGCGTGGGCCGCAAGTGGAACCTGAACGCGTCCTGGATCTACCACACCGGCTGGCGCACCACGCCCTTCAGCCTGGTGGAAGAGGACGGCGAGTTCGAAATCGAGGCCGGCGAATGGTTCAGCGAAACCTTCCCCGCCTACCACCGCATGGACCTGCGCATCAACCGCGCCGTCTTCACGCGCGGCAGCAAATCCTTCGAGTTGTATATCGACATCACCAACCTCTATAACCGCAAGAATGTTAGAGGTTACGACACCATCGAAATCGTGGACAACGGCCAGGGGCCTGAAATCGTACTGGAAGAAGACACCTGGCTGCCCATCCTCCCCAGCTTCGGCTTCAACTGGCGTTTTTAACGTGCCTCTCCAAGACCGGCGCCGGTCGGCTGATCGCCCTCATCCAACCGGCGTCGGTTTTTAAGTTGATAAGGAATAGACTAACCATGAGACGCGGGGAAAATTTCCAACTGGTCCATAAGAGCCTCGAGATCCATACCGCGAAGTTGAGCCAACTCAGCCAGATTAGCCAATCTTTGCGCACCGAGTTCTTCAATGGTATCTGTAATCCGAATCAACTCTTCTCTTTCATTTTCACCCAGCGTATAGGCCTGTCTTTTCGCGATCAGGACCTGACTGCGTTCCAAAAGTCCGACCGGCAGGGCTTTATTGATTTCTTGGAGGAGAGCCTTTTCCCTTTCAGGCACATGATTGGACGGCAAGATACTTCTCCTTTTGCTTCGATAACCATCCTAAACCAATGTTCGGCGCGGGACAAGATGGGCCCTGAACAAAACGTCTTGTATAATGGTGAATTATGCGCGTACTACTCGTAGAAGACAATGCCGATATCGCCGCCAACATCATCGACTTCCTGGAAGCGGAAGGATGGGAACCGGACCACGCCCGCGACGGTCTTTCCGGCATGCACCTGGCCTTGACGCAAACCTATGACGTGCTGATTCTGGACATCATGCTGCCCGGCATGGACGGCCTGACGCTTTGCAGTCAACTGCGAAGCCAGGGCATCCAGGTCCCGGTGCTCATGCTGACCGCCCGCGATACGCTGCCGGATAAACTGGCCGGCTTCCAGGCAGGCAGCGACGACTACCTGGTCAAACCGTTTGCCCTGCCGGAACTCGCCGCTCGTGTCCAGGCCTTGGGTCAACGCCGTCAGCGCCAGGAGGATCGCACCCTCCGCCTGGCCGATTTGGAAATGCATCCCGGTACCCATAAGGTAACGCGCGCCGGTCGTCCGATTACGCTGAACAAGGTGACCTATCAGATCTTGGAAATCCTCCTGAAAGCCGCGCCCAACCTGGTCACCCGCGACGAACTCACCTGGCAGATCTGGCGCGACCAGCCGCCGGGCTCCGACGCCTTGCGATCCCATCTCTACGCCCTGCGCCAGGCCGTTGATAAACCGTTCGATCAACCCTTGCTTCACACCATTCGCGGCGTGGGCTATCGGCTGGCTGTGAACCATGAAGCGTCTTGACAGTCTGCGTTTCCGCATCCTGGCCTCGTTTACCATTTCGGGCGCCATCCTGGGTATTGTCTTCGGCGGGTTGGTCTACGGTACCCTGCACGGCCTGGAAGATCAGCTCTCGGTGAATACCTTGCGGCTGGAATCGCAGACCTTTCTGGACGCCTACCGCAACAACCCGGCCCAGGCGCCCCCGCGCACTCGACTGCTGAAGGGCTATATCGGCGCCCAGCAACTGCCCGTTGAATTTGCCTCGGTTGCGGCCTATGATCCAGGCGTTTACGAGTTTACCGATGAAAACATGGTGCTGGTAGCGGATCTGCCCAAGAGCCAGGGGAAGTTTTTCCTGATTATAGATAATCGCGATGTGGACCCCCTGGAGAGCATGCACCTGGACAAGATCATCATCGCGGGTGTTTTGCTGGTGACCCTGCTCAGCGGGTGGTTAGGTAATCTTCTGGGAAACCGTATGTTGGCGCCTTTGCTCAGTCTGGCTCGGGAGGTCCGGGGTTTGGAACCCTCCAATCTGCCGTATCGCCTGAAGGGCCGCTATTATGACGATGAGGTGGGCCAGGTGGCGCAGGGGCTGGAGGTCTCCCTGGGTCGGGTCAGCGAATTGATCGATCGGGAACAGCGCATCACCCGCGACGCCTCTCACGAGTTACGCTCGCCGGTCACCGTTATCAAGGGCGCCGCCGAGTTGGTCAGCCGCCTGTCCTCGATCGGGAAACCGGTAGAAAGACCGCTTCGGCGCATTCACCGGGCGGTCAAGGACATGGAAAATATCATCGAAACCTTTCTCTACCTGGGGCGCGAGGGACATTCACGCGAGGAGGCGCAGACCTTCGATTTGGAAGAGTTGGTTCAAGACCTGGTGGCGCAGAACCGCTACCTGATCGAGGAAAAAGAGGTCACGGTAAGTGTAGAAGCAGAGTCCGGACAAACCCTGAAGGCGCCCCGAACGGTTACGGCTATTGCTGTCGGTAATCTCATCCGCAACGCCTTCCAATACACGGATCGAGGAAGCGTAACCGTGCGCGTGAATTCGCATGGAATCGAGGTAGCGGATACCGGGCGAGGCATGGACGAGGCGACCCGGCAAAGGGTCACCGAGCGAGACGCGCGCGGCGGCAAGGGCAAGGGTTTCGGCTTGGGCCTGTCCATCGTCGCCGATTTCTGCAAGCGTTTCAACTGGACCTTCGGCCTGGAGAGCGGAACCGGCGAGGGCACGCGAGCCTATCTGAATTTCCCTAACGAGCGCTGAAGGAATCAACCCCCGACAATGATGCCCCAAACTATCCGCAGCCAGAGGAAGATCAAGATGGCGAAACCCACCAGAAAGGCCGCAAAGCGATGTACGACTTTGTTATAGGTGATGTGAATGAAGGTGTGAATTCCCCTGGAAACCACAAATGCCCAGCATAAAGCCAGGCTGATCAGATCCACCGTGTTGGTCACAAAAAAGATAACCGATGCGGTGTAGAAGAGCACCGGTAGTTCGAACAGGTTGGAGAAGTTACGGCTGAGCGCCAGGAGGCGTTCGGGACAGTCATCACCTTGGAACACCTTGAAATAACTGAGCTTGACCTCACCTTTCTTAGTCGCCTGGACACGCGCCCTGCCGGTGATGAAAACCAGGGCCAGAGTGTGCAACGCCAGGATTGCCGCGGGCAGAAAAATAAGTTCTTGTCGCATGGATGTATCCTCCAATCGATGCCGATGGGGCATTATGCCAGATGAGGCAGGTCGTTCGTTAGGGAAAAGCTCGGGGCTTCGTCATTTTGGAGTACAAATCAAGGAAAGTGAAGACGAAAGAGGCAAGTCATCTAATCATGGTTCCGGTGGGGGCGCACAGCGACCGGAAATGAGTTGTGCCCGGTTGTCAAATCTCAGCCGGCAAAATTCCTCGTTTGGGGAATTGTTTTCGATATTCAAGCGTCAATTGCAACAAAAGCTTAGAAATCAATGAAATCAACCCCTATGCACGCTGCATAGGGTTAAAAATCATTGATTTTGACCCCTATGCACGCTACATACCCTTAGAAACCGTTGATAATCCGGAACATTTTGAAAAATGGTGTTGTGAAACGCCGATATGACAACCCATTAACCTGCATGTAGTTAAAAATCGTTGACGCGACCCCCTATGTAGCGTGCATAGGGTTAGAAACCGTTGACGCGACCCCCTATGTAGCGTGCATAGGGTTAGAAACCGTTGACGCGACCCCCTATGTAGCGTGCATAGGGTTGGAAACCGTTGATTCGGTGCCCTATGTAATCTACATACCCTTCGAAACCGTCGATTTTGGACCCTATGTAGCCTACATACCCTTCGAAACCGTTGATTTCGGACAACATTTTTCCCATGAGGGTTTTGTCACGATGATTTTACCCCCTACGCAGGCTACATAGGGGGTGTAATCAACAATTTATAACCCTATGCACGCTGCAAAGGGTTCTTGCCGATTAGGTCATTCGGCCGGGGATACGTTATAATCGGCGCATATCGATCCCAAGGATTCACCATGCAGAACACCCTCACCTGGCTGCACCTCTCCGATTTCCATTTCAAAGGCGGCGCCGATTGGCAGCAGGATGTGGTGCTGCAATCCCTCATTCGGGATGTCATCAGAAACCACATCCCTGAATTGGGACTCAAGCCGGATATGGTCGTCGTCACCGGCGATATTGCTCGTAAGGGCAAAGCCGATGAATATGCCGTCGCAAAACAGTACTTCATGGAATTAGCGAGCTATCTTGAGCATGACCCCGAAGATTGTTGGTATCTGGTGCCGGGCAATCACGATGTGGATCGAGACAAAATCGAGATCGAGCAAGAACTTGGCCGTGATCTATTCGCCGATGTGACCAAGGCGAACAAGTTGGTTTCCACATCGCGAACCTGGTCCAACTACGCGGCCCGGCAAACCGCCTTCTTTAATTTCACCGGGGAATTCCTCGGACAGGATCGTGCCTAGCACGCCAAAACCCCCTGGCGCACCGAATTCCTCGCCATCGGCCATATCCATGTAGCCGTTCTCTGCCTCAACAGCGCCTGGCTGGCCCAGGACGATCACGACGAGGGCAACCTGCTCATCAGCGAATACCAGGCCCGTAAGGCCCTGGCCGAGGCCAAGGACGCCCACCTGCGCATGGCCTTATTCCACCACCCGCTTTCCTGGCTTCGCGAATTCGATCGGAAGAAAGTCCGCGCCATTCTGACCGCGCCGGATGCCTGCCATTTCCTCCTCAACGGCCACCTGCATGATACGGAGTTGGCGCTGCAATTCAGCCCGGGTTCCCAAACCGCGCAACTGGCAGCGGGCGCCTGTTGGCAGGGCAGCGGTTGGCCGCATGCGGTTACGGTGGGCCGGCTGGATTTCGACAAGCAGATGATGCATCTTCACGTCTTCACCTATAGCGATAAAGAAGGCGGTTTCTGGGGACCGGATACGCAACTCTCGCGGAACATGCCGAACGGCGTCTGGACCGAACCCTTTCCCAAGGGGTGGACCTTTCCAGCCAGGGGCACTACGCCCACCAAACAGAAGGTTCCGCTGATCCCGCAAGCATGGCGCAAACATCTGCAAACCCAATGCGGCCACATCGATGCCATGGTGGAGATGGAAACGCCCCGTCCCTGTAAGCTGAACGATATCTACGTCTCCCTGAAAACCGGTTGGCAGGAGCCGGAAAAACGCGATCAGCCCAAGGACGAGAAAGAAGCCGAAGCATCGCCGAGGCGTCCCCTGGAAACCCTGGCCGATCACCCGAAATATCGTCACTTCGCCATAGTCGGCGGTCCCGGCGCGGGCAAAACTACCTTCGTCCGTCACATGGCGCTCAACGTGCTCAAACGGGAAACCGTTTTGCCCCTGCTCCTACCGCTCAAAGATTTCGGTACCTGGCTCAATGGAGACAAGGGAAAAAAACCCGGTCTGCTGGTTGATTGGGCCCAAGAACTATTAGGCGAGCACGGGTTGAAAGATTTATCGTCGCGTATCGGGCAGGGGCAGGCGCTGTGGCTGTTGGACGGCTTAGACGAAATCTTCGACGAAGAACGCCGACTACAAGCGGTAGAAATCATCAGCGCGGTCACCCGTCACCAGACGCTGGGCGCCGATCGCCTGCTGCTGACCACCCGGCCGCACGCGTTGGATAAACCGGTTGTCCGTCAATCACTGGGTTTGGAAAAACAGACCGCGCAGATCCTCGATCTGGACGCCGCCGACCAACGAACCTTCCTGATCGGCTGGTTCAAAGCCCTTTATCCCGAGGAACCGGAAGACGCGGCAAAACGTCGCGATGATCTTTGGCAGAAAATGGACCGTCACGAGAGTCTGGCCGACCTGCGCGGCACGCCGTTGCTATTGTCCATGATCGCGGCCATCTACCACCTGGGCAAAACCCTACCGGAACGTCGCGCCGACCTCTACGAAAAGGCCATAGAAAACCTGCTGCAACGCCGCTACGGCCTGCGCGCCCGCATCAAGGGTTCCGACAGGCTGGTTCGCGAGATGCGTCGCGCCCTGATGACCACCGCTTTATGGATGATGGAACACGATGCCGTTCGCGAAATCGGGGAACGAGATCTGGTCAACGTGCTCGGCAAAGACAGTTTCCCCGCCGGCTCCCCGGATTGGAGTCGCTGGGCCGATGTGGAAGAACTGGCCGTGGATCTGGGCGCCCATTCCGGCCTGCTGACCATGAAAAACAACCGCTTCAGCTTCATCCACCTGGGTTTCCAAGAATACCTGGCCGCCCGCGCCATTGCCTATGAGAAAGAAGCCGAGATCTAT
>JAAUYB010027347.1_pt1 | contig 22031 bp, 18 predicted proteins | sample 7278071 | NCBI WGS metagenome assembly JAAUYB01 (sample SAMN14350121, study PRJNA611818) | marine sediment metagenome | isolation source: surface marine sediment (1.8m) | place: French Polynesia: Moorea | collected 2018-08 | reverse complement strand
TTTCCCGGTTTGTTTAGGTGTGCGGGCATGCCTTCGGTCTTAAAGTAATAACAGGTTCCCGCGGGATTGTTTGTCCGGCGCGAACAGACCCGGGCCATGCCGGTAAGCGAGTTTTTTCAGAGCTTCATTGGCTTTGGTTCCTTCCTGAGGCAATCCATGCCCGGCCCTGTTCACGCTACCAAGAAATGAAAAGGTTCTACTCGGCCGGTCGACCACGACCTTTTCTATATGAAATGGTTCCACTCGGCCGGTCGACCACGACCTTTTCTACATAAAACGGTTCCACTCGGCCGGTCGACCACGACCTTTTCTACATGAAACGGTTCCACTCGGCCGGTCGACCACGACCTTTTCTACATGAAATGGTTCTACTCGGTCGGTCGACCACGACCTTTTCTATATGAAATGGTTCTACTCGGCCGGTCGACCACAATATTTTCATGTTGAAACCACAGCCCTCGTTTGGGGAAGTACAACCTTTTCTACTGGAAGTACAACTTACTTTTTCAATAAGACAACCCAATTCACCTGAGATTCGTAGAAGCCGGGATGAATTCCGGCATTCCCCCGGTTGTAGAACGCATTCCTATTAAAGCCCGGCTCGAAAGACCGTAAGACGCATCCGCGCTTTGTGAGAATACTCCTCTTTTTACCCTTTTCCTTGCAAGCGGGTCGGCTGACCTTGCACAATATGGGGAACCGGATCGGCTCACCCGGTTCATTCCCTTAAAAGGCTGTGCTCTTGTATTGGATCTATAAGGCGACAACCTGGTTCGTCCTCACCTTCCTGGCTCTTTCCCGACCCCTTTGGCGGCGAACCGCACCCAAGTTTGCGAAGTGGTTCCAACTTCGCTACCGACCCGAACCGGTCGGTTTTCAGCCCCGCATCTGGGTACACGCCGTTTCAGTCGGTGAAATCAACATTGCCCTGGCTTTATTGGGCGCCAACCAGGCGGACGAGGATATTCTGGTAACGACTTCGACGCGATCCGGTTTCGCCTACCTCACCGGCAAGCTGGACCGCCGCCGGGCACGCTACCTGCCCTGGGATCAGCTCTCATGCTACCGGCGCCTGTTTGCCGGTTTGGAGATCCCCGATCTGATCGTCATCGAAACGGAGATCTGGCCCCATCTCTTCCGCTTCGTCACCGACAACGGCGCGCGTTTGACCATTGTCAACGGCCGCTTGAGCCGGCGCACGTTACGCTTTCGCAAATTGTCCCTGCTCACCGATACCCTGGCTCGGGCCAATGCCGTCGCCGTGCGCGGGGAATCCGACCGGGACCGCTTTCTGATGCTGGGCGTGGACCCGACCCGGATTACCGTTACCGGCAATATCAAGTTCGATTTCAAGCCCATGGTGCTGCCGGAAAGCCCGCTGACCCAATGGCTTGCCGAGCGCCGGCCGCTGGTTTTCGCTTCCATCTCCGCCGACGAGGCGCCCATGTTGAGCCCCCAACTGGCCGGCTTGCGCCGGAACCACCCCGACCGGGCGGTACTATGGGCGCCGCGCCACCTGGATGCTCTGGATACCCACCTGGCCGAACTCGCCGGTATGAATCCCGTGCTCCGCTCCATGCTGGCGGAAACAGACAATCCCGACCTGCTGGTGTTGGATACCTTCGGCGAACTCTCGGGCTGTTACGCGAAAGCCGTGCTCAGCCTGATCGGCGGCAGTTTCAACGATCGCGGCGGCCAAAACTTCCTGGAATCGCTGCAAGCCGGTACGCCGGCGTTGATGGGTCCCAACATCCACAATTTCAAACGCGAGGTAGAAGAGGCCCTGGCCGTGGACGCCATACAAGTCCTGGGCGGACCGGACGAGGTCGCGCCGGCTTTTCGGCGATTACTGGACGATCCCGATGAACTGGCCGCCATGGCGGGGCGTGCGCAAGACTTCCTTTCCAAAGGCAGCGGCGCTATTGATCGAACGCGCAAACTCCTGCTAGACTTGGGCGTTGAGTTAGAATCTTCCGTGGAGGAAACATGAAAAGAATTGCCGTATTATTCATCTTGACGGCCGCGGCTCAAAGTCTTATTGCCGGTGGCTTCGGCGTTTCCCTGGGCACCTATTCGCCCAATACCGGTTTGGACGACAATGACAATTCCATTGTCGTGGGTCTTGACTACACCAAAAAATTCCTGGCTTTCGGGATTAAAATCGAAGGTCTTTATGTAGACAGTTCCGGCAATTACACGGATATCCTGGGAGAGGAGTTCGGCGAGGTCGATATCGATATCAACTCCATCCTGGCCGTGGATTTCCTTTGGTATCCCATCGGTACCACCTTCTTCACCCAAATCGGGCTCAACTACACCAATGTGGACAGCAGCAACCTGGATGAGCTTGACGACCTGAAGATCACGGATAACGGGATCGGCCTGGAAATCGGCGCGGGCATCACCCTGTTCGACAAGCTTTCCCTTCAGGGCAAGATCCTTTACACGCCCGACGCGGTCGACGGCAACGCCTCCGACCTCTTCGACAACCTGGACGAGAACCTGATGGGCTACATGGCGAGCCTGGGCTGGCGCTTTTAAGCTTTTTCCGCCGAAACGGGGTCCTGGATGCCCAGGGCCTCCATCAGGGCCGCACCTTTGTATCGGGCTTCCTTGAACTCTGCATGGTGCACCGAATCGGCCACAATGCCGCCGCCCGCGTGGAGGCAGTAGTAGCCCGCGTGATAAATCAGGGTGCGGATGAGGATGTTCAAATCCATTTCGCCGCCCGTGGTGACGTAACCCATGGAACCGGTGTAAGGTCCTCGCGCCTCGCCCTCCAGTTCCCGCAATCGTTTCATACAGCTTATTTTGGGTGCGCCGGTAATGGTTCCGCCGGGGAACATGGAGGCGATCAGGTCAAACAGTGAAATGCCCTCGGCCAGGCGGGCGCTGACCTCCGAAACCAGGTGGTGTACGTGGGAATAGGTCTCGATCGTCAGGAACTCGTCCACGCGAACGCTTCCGGTTGCGGCGATGCGCCCCAGGTCGTTGCGAATGAGATCCACCAACATCAGGTGTTCGGCGCGTTCCTTTTCAGAGGCGCATAATTCCATCTTACTGCGAGCGTCCAAAACGTTGTCTTGAAAACGCGGGCGCGTTCCTGCAATCGGCCTGGAGGACAGGAAGTTGTCCCGTTTCTCCACCAGGCGTTCGGGAGAACCGGAGATCACCATATGATCGCCCAGTCGGAACATGCCCATAAAGGGAGAGGGATTCAAGGCCCGCAGGCGCCGGTATACCCGGAAGGGGTCCTCATCGCCGGCGCAAGCGAAGCGTTGGCTGAGATTGGCCTGGTAATAGATGCCGTCGGTAATGTCGCGCTGCACCAGGGCGATTTTGTCGCTGTATTCCCGTTCGGACTCGCGCCAACCGGTTTGGCGAGGCCGGCATGCCGGCGCGGACCAGGCGACCGGTTCAAAATCCTGCCCGGACTGTATCAGGGTCTCGGTTTCCCGATCATAAACGACGCTGTCCTCGCTCAAAAGCCAGGCGGCTTGGATACCGGGCCAAAGCGGATGTGGCCGCGGCGCGAACCCGGCCGGATTGAAGGACTCGTAGGTGAGCAACGGAAACAACATGGGTCCGGCGAGCCGCTCGCCCAGATGCGCAAAAGCATCGACCCAGCCGGCAAACTCCTCCCGCGTCAGTTGGTAGGAGGCGCCTGCCTGAAGATCCTCGAAACGGAGCCGGCCGTTTTCTTCCAAGAACAGGCCGCGAATGACGCCGCTGAGAAAAGAGCGGCGGGACCGCTCGTGGCAAGGTCCCGCGCTGTCCAGAAAACAGCCCGGACCGCCGAGTTGGAGACGCGACAAAGCCAGGTCCAGGAATTCCTCCTCCGTGCATTTGGAGGCGAGGGGCGAGGGGGAGACGGGGCTCAGCAATAGTCCGGGCTCGGGTAGTTGCGTCAGGATCTCGACCGCCAAGGCTCACCTCATTTAATTGATACGGCTGAGCAAGAAGGCGGGCAGTGCTTGAACCATCATGCTGAATTGGTTATCGCGAACGGGTACCCGGGCCAGAGCCTCACCGGCTCTTTCCGCCGCTTCGGCGGCCAGTTGCCGGGTTTCCTGCAAACCGCCGGATTGCAAAATCACATCGGCCAGATGCCTGGGAACTTCGTCCAGTTCCTCGTCCCAAATGGCCTGAATGCCGGCGCGCAGGCTGCCGTTGTCCGCGGCCAGGGCGTGAATGACAGGCAGGGTTACCTTACCGCCCAACAGGTCGCTGAGCACGGGTTTGCCCATGGCCTCGGCGTTGCCGGTGTAGTCCAGGTAGTCATCGATCAGTTGGAAGGACGTGCCCAGGTGGAATCCGAATTGGAAAAGAGCCTCGCAAGCCTCGTCATCCAGACCCGCGGTCAATCCCGCGACTTGGGTAGTCCCGGCGAACAGGTAGGCCGTCTTTCGGGTCAGGATATCGAAGTAGGTTTCGCGATCGATGTCCAGGTTATAGTTGACCTGGTTTTGCAGCAGTTCGCCCTCGATCATCTTTTCGGAGACCTTGTCGATAGCCACCAGGGCGCTCAGCCGGCCGGCCTGGGCGGCGGCGCGATGTGCGCGAATATAAACCAGGTCGCCGTAGAGCACGGTCAGCGTGTTGCCGATCTGCTCGTGCATGGTGGTGCGGCCCCGACGGGTGGTTGCGTCGTCGATCATGTCGTCGTGGATCAAGGTGGCGGTGTGAATCAGTTCGAAACAGGCGCCGTACAGTACCGCGTCGCTGCTGTCGCATTCCAGCATGCGGGTGCAGAGGATCAAAAGCTTGGGTCGCAGACGCTTACCTGTCCCCTCCATAATGCGCGCATTCAGGGTTTGGATGTAGGGATGGTCCGAGCCGATAATGCGTTCCATCTCGCCGTCCAAACGAGATAGCTCGGGACCGATCAATTGTTCAATTTGCGCGATGTCCAAGGTTTCGCAACCGCCCCACCGTTCTTAGCCAAATAGCCGATGAATCTTAACATACCTTGCAGCGGGTCATGAGACTTTTCTAATTGAGCGCAGGGGGGACAACGGCTGACCGGACTCCTACCGCGGGATTTCGCTTCCCACTTGGAACCGGCTCTTTATCGACCGGTTCATCTCTGCTATGATCCTGCATGTGTCATCTTGGCAGCAACATCCATAACGGCGCCAATCAACCCTACCCCTTGCTACTACGTTTTTGAGAGGGATCGCCCGTGAAGTTCACCAGTTTTGTTTTCAGCCTTATTGTCCTGTCCCCCTTGTGCCTGGTCGCCCAAGAGGTCGGCGCCGTTCGCATCTCCGAACCCGTGACGCCCTATGTCATCGATGTAGACCTGCGCACCCTGCCGCGTGCGCCGCAATGGGAGCCCGGCATGGCCGTGCGCGAGGTACCGCGCAGCAGCGGCAATGCCGATGTGAGTGCTTATGCCAAGCCGGACGGGCCCGATCCGCTGGCCGGCGGGCCGATTCGCGGTATTTCCGACCCCTTGTTTACCTCCCCGTTCGCCAATATCGAAGGCCAGGGCTTTTCCGGCTCGTTCCCATCCGACCCTACCGGCGATGTGGGGCGATTTATGTATCTTCAGGCGATCAACTCCTTACAGGGTTCCCAATATACCTTCTACAGCAAGGTCGACGGTTCCGTGGTCGCCGGTCCCTTTATTCTCGATGACCTGGCTTTGGGCGCCGCCTGCATGACCGGGAACGGCGATCCCTCCATTCTCTACGATCACCTGGCCGATCGTTGGTTGATCAGCGAGTACTCCCAGGACAAAACCGCGATTTGCATCTATATTTCTCAGACGAATGATCCCATTACCGGCGGCTGGTTCGCCTACAGCTTCACCACCGACCGCACCGCCTACAACCAGTTGGGCCTGTGGCGCGGCGCCTACCTGGTGAACGGCAATGACCTGGACGGCTTCAACCAGGCGCCCAAGATCCGCGCTTTGGATCGAGACGCCATGTTGCAGGGCTTGCCCGCGACCGTGATCACCGTGGATATCGGCGTATTACAGGGTTTTTCCGCCCAGGCCGCTACGCCCGCCACTTTGAAAGGCGCAACTCTGCCTCCCGAGGGCAGCGCGGGTTTGTTCATACGCCATCGCGATGACGAATTGCACACGCCCATGACCGCCGACGGCGCCAATGATTTCCTGGACCTGTTGGAGTTGACCCTCGATTTTGAAAACCCCGATACGCCCATGCTAAGCACCACCAGCATCCCCGTTTCCGAGTTCGACTCCGGTATCTGCTTTGCCCAACCGCTGTTATGCTTCAACCAGCCCGACGGCTTTACCAGGGTGGACGTGATTCATGCCAATGTGTTGTCGCCCCTGGTCTACCGCAACTTCGGCGCCTACGAAACCCTGTTGGGCAATTTCACGGTCGATGCGGACGGCAGCGACACCGGCGGCATTCGCTGGTTCGAATTACGCCGCGACCTTACCCGAGGGCCCGCGACCTGGACACTTCACCAGGAGGGCACGCATGCGCCCGGCGACGGCGTCAATCGCTGGGTGGGCGCGGTCGGCATGGACAAGAACGGCAATATCGCCCTGGGTTACAACGTGGTCAACGGCGTCAGCATCTACCCGGGTCTGCGCTACACGGGCCGTCTGGCCGGTGACACGGCGGGCATGATGACGCAAACTGAGACGAACGTGATCAGCGGAACGGCCGACAACGGCAGCAATCGTTACGGCGACTACAACGGTATGGCGGTGGACCCCGATGACGACTGCACCTTCTGGTTCACGGGCAATTACAACCCGGCCAGGCAGTGGTCTACCAGAATCGCCTCGTTCGGATTTTCCAATTGTGTCTGCGCCCTGGACGCTCCGGTGATTGCCGTCACCGCGAACGGCACCGATATCGACATAACCTGGGACGCGGTTGCGGATGCCGACTCCTATCAGGTCTACCGTGCGGCCGGCTCATGTGCCCAACCTACCTACACCATGATTGCGCAAGACGTGGCCGGAACCGCCTTTACCGACACAACCCTCCAACAGGCAGGTACCTACAGCTACCTGGTACGCGCCTACGACGCCGATGCCGATTGCCTCTCGGCCTACAGTAACTGCGACGCCGCCTCCGTCATGACCGCGACCATCGATACCGACCGCTTCGCCTGCGAGGTTGCCCTGGAATGGACCGACCCCGGCGCCGGTGTGGTGGTTAATATCTACCGCTCGGAAACCTCCGGTTTCACGCCGGTCGAGGAGAACCGCATCGCCTCCTGCCTGGAAGGGACTGCCTACGTGGATGAAAACGTGACGCCGGGGACCACCTACCATTACATCTTGCGTACGGAAATCGTGGGTTCGCGCGGCGTGGGTCCATGCGGCGGTGTAGAGGACACAAACCTCCTGCAAATGACGGCGACGCCCGGCCGCGGCATCATTCATCGCGTCTACGATTTCGAGAACGGCAGCGACGGCTGGAGCACCGCCGCCGGACCCGGTGACGACGGCGGCAATGCCTGGGCGCTGACCACCGTCGAAACGGACGGCAACGGCACGAGTTTCTTCACCGCCAACGAGTCCAAAAACAAGGATCAACTACTGCAAACGGCTGAACCCATCGCGGCCACGGTCAATACGCGCATCAGCTTCCTGCATAAGTACGTGACCGAGGAGCACTGGGACGGCAATGTCCTGGAATACAGTATCGACGGCGGCGCCAACTGGTTCGACATCCTGGCCGGAAACGGTGCGGGGATCATGGCTAACGGCAATCGTTTGACGGGCGACGGTTATGTGAGCATCCTGTGGCAGTCTTCCAACGAGATTTCGGGACGGCGCGCCTGGACCGGCGATTCAGGCGGTTTCGTGCAAACCGGCATCGACCTGTCGGACATGGCGGGCGAGGACGTGCTGTTGCGCTGGCGCCACGCCTCCGATTCCAGTGACACGGCTCCCGGCACCGCGGGATGGTGGGTCGACGACGTGACGCTCATCGAACTGGGCTTTTGCATCTGCGACGCGCTTCCCGCTCAATTGCCGCAATGGCCGAACACGGATATCCTGAACCTGGTCATAGCCTGTCCCTGACCGAACGTGTTATCGATAGAATCCACGGACCTGCTCGATGACATAGGCAACTTCTTCCTCGGTCAGGTGCTGATGACACGGAAGCGTGATGATCCGCCCGGCTTGCGTCTCAGCGATCGGGAAGTCGCCGGGGCCGTAGCCCAGGTGCCGGGCCGCCGGTTGCAGGTGCAGCGGTATGGGGTAATGCACCTTGACGCTGATGCCGGATGCCTTGAGATGCGCCAGCAGTTCATCGCGGTGATCGACCTCCATGATGTAGAGATGGAAGACGTGACGCTCGTTCGCGCCGCGAACCGGGGTGCGCACCGTTGGGGCAAGCTCGGCAAAGGCGGCGTCATAGGTTTGGGCAATTTGAATACGGCGATCCGTGATTTGAGTGACTTGGGGCAGCAGGTAATCGCCGACCACGGCCTGGATAGTATCCAACCTGCTGTTGTAACCGAAGAACAGGTAGGTGTCGCGATCGGCCATGCCGTGGTTGCGCAGCAGGCGCAGTTGGTCGCGTATTTCTTCCGAGTTGGTGGTGATCATCCCGCCGTCGCCCCAGATATTGAGATTCTTCAAGGGGTGGAAGCTAAAGCCGGCGGCCAGGCCGATGGAGCCGCAACGCCGCCCGTCGACCTCGCCGTCGATCGCGGTACAACTGTCCTCGATGATCATCAGGCCGTGTTGTTCGGCAAGGGCGGTTAGCGCGGTCATATCAACCGGTTGGCCGGTGTAGTGAACCGGCATCACCGCCTTTGTACGTTCCGTAACGGCGGCCTCTACCTTGTTGACATCCAGTACGAAGCGATCGTCACAGTCCACAAACACAGTACGCGCACCGGTCGTTTCAACGGCGCCCGCGGTGGCCACGAAGGTATTGACGGCGGTGATCACCTCGTCACCGGGACCGATACCGGCGGCCTTCAGGGACAGGAACAAAGCATCGGTGCCGGAACCCACGCCGACGGCATATTGGGCGCCGATAAAACGCGCAAAGTTTTCCTCGAACTGAACCACCGGCCCGCCCAGCGTTAAAGCGCCGCGAGTTACCAGGTCGCGGATCTCGGCCAGGATGGGGTCCGGGTTTTCAAACTGGCGCGGTAGGTAGGAAAAAGGGACCTTCATGAACTTGACCTCACTCGATCGGCGTTATTCAAAACGGTTCTATCACTAATCGACGCGAATGAACAGGTCTCAACGCTTTTTCAGCCCGGAGCGAACTCCGGGCTTGAATGTCGGCGTTCAATTGTGAAAGATGTTTCGGGTTTCCAGAAGATCCAGGATCTGTTCCACGGCCGTGTTGACATCGACCTGGTCCATGCGCAGGGTCAGGTCGGAATGCTCCGGGCGCTCGTAGGGCATGTTGACCCCTGCCAGATTCTTGATGTCTCCCTTGCGGGCCTTGGCGTAGAGTCCGGTTTCGTCCTGTTCCTCGCACCATTCAAGCGGGGCGTCCAGAAAAACCTCGATATAGCGTTCCTTGCCGATGATATCCCTGGCCTGGCGGCGCAGACCCGCTTCCGGCGAGACCACCGAGCAGACGGCGATCTGGCCGTGATCGTTCAACAAGCGGGCCGTTTCCGCCATGCGGCGCAGGTGTTCGGCGATGTCGGCCGTTGCAAAACCCAGGTCGCGGCTCAGGCCCTCGCGCAGGGCGCCGCCGTCCAGCATCACGCCGTGGGCTTTGCGATCGAACAGGCGTCGTTCCAACTCCTGGGCCACGGATCGCTTGCCCACCGAAACCAGGCCCGTAAACCAAATCGTTACCGGCCGCTGTTTCATGCGTTCCATACGTTCGGTCAGTTCCACCTTGCCCTTGCGATCGCGGTGCGTAACCGCGCCCTCGCCGTGCTCCATACGGGCCGGCAGGGCTTCGCTGGGCTCGCGCTCGATGATCATCCCCGCGCCTACGGTGCGGTTGGTGACCGGGTGAATCATGATGATGCTGCCCGTGGCGCGATTTTTCTCGTAAGCATCGTACTTCAGCGGTTGGTGGCTGAGGAAGACAATGCGGCCGATCTCGTTGACAACCAGCGTGTCGGCGTCTTCCTTGCTGAGCGTGTTGATGTCTACCCGGTAGCGCAACTCCGAGATCATGGCCTGCGTGGTTTGGGTCGTGTGTTTAATGTAATAGGTCTCGTCGACGTCCAGTTGGTCCTCGTCCATCCACACCACCATGGCCTCGAACTGACGCTCGATGCGGGGCCGGTTATGCACGTGCACCAGCATGTCGCCGCGACTGATGTCGATTTCGTCTTCCAGGGTCACGGTGACCGATTGGGGCGGGAAGGCTTCGTCCAACTCGCCGTCGAAGGTGACGATGGAAGCCACCTTGCTGGTTTTCATGGAGGGCAACGCCATCAGTTCGTCGCCTTTGCGCATGACCCCGGAGGCAATCTGGCCGCTGAAACCACGGAAATTCTGATCGGGCCGCAGCACGCTCTGCACCGGGAAACGCAGGTCCACCAGGTTGCGGTCGGAGTCGATGTAGATGTTGTCCAGGATCTCCAACAGGCTTTCGCCGTTGTACCAGGGCATGCGCTCGCTACGTTCCACAACGTTGTCGCCCATCAAGGCGCTGATGGGCATGAAGCGGATGTCGCTCACCTGCAACCGGGCCGCAAAATCGCCGAACTCGTCGCGAATGCTGTTGAACACCTCTTCGCTGTAGTCCATCAGGTCCATCTTGTTGACGGCCACGATAATGTGCGGAATCTGCAACAGGGATGCGATGAAGGCATGCCGCCGGGACTGGGGCAACACGCCGTTGCGCGCATCGATCAGGATGATGGTCAGGTCGGCGGTCGAGGCGCCGGTGGCCATGTTGCGCGTGTATTGTTCGTGACCGGGCGTGTCGGCAATGATGTACTTGCGTTTGGCCGTGGCGAAATAGCGATAGGCCACGTCGATGGTAATGCCCTGCTCGCGTTCCGCCTTGAGGCCGTCGGTAAGCAGGGCCCAATCGGGCTGCTCGTCGGCGCGGCGGTCTTTGCTGATTGCTTTGAAATGGTCCTCGTAGACGTTTTTGGAATCGTGTAGCAGGCGCCCGATCAGGGTGGACTTGCCGTCGTCGACGCTGCCGGCGGTGGAGAACCGCAAAAATCCCTTTCGCTCTTCTTCTTTCAGTTTCTCTGTCAAGCTGGTCATTTGTATTGCTCCCCGCTCCTAGAAGTAGCCTTCGCGTTTCTTGCGTTCCATGGACCCCTCCTGATCGTGGTCGATCACTCGATTGGCCCGTTCGGACGTGCGCACCGAAACCATCTCGTCGATAATGCCCTCCAGGTTGGTTGCCGTGGAGGGAATGGCGCCGGTACAGGGGCTGCAGCCCAGGCTGCGGAAGCGGCACATGATCTTCTTGACCGGTTTACCGGCCAGTGCTTTGGGAAAAGGGAAGTTTTTCACGGGAATCAAGGTTCCGTTCAGGTCCACCACCTCGCGTTCGCGAGCGAAGTACATGGGTACGATGGGAATGTTTTCGTAGTAGATATAATGCCAGACATCCAACTCGGTCCAGTTGGACAGCGGGAAGACCCGAATCGATTCGCCCTTTTTGAGACGAGCGTTGTACAGGTTCCACAGTTCAGGGCGTTGGTTCTTGGGATCCCACTGGCCGAAGGCGTCGCGAAAGGAGTAAATACGTTCCTTGGCCCGTGACTTTTCCTCATCGCGCCGGGCGCCGCCGAAGGCCGCGTCATAACCGCCCGCATTGAGTCCGTCCAACAGGGCGCGCGTCTTCAGCAGGCCGCAACAGGCTTGAGTACCCAAATCGTAGGGGTTGGCGCCGTCGGCGACGGCCTTGCGATTGCCGTGCACCACCAGGTCCAGGTCGTTTTCCTCACAGAAGCGATCGCGAAACTCGTACATTTCACGGTATTTGTACGAGGTATCGATATGAAGCAGGGGAAAGGGCACACGGCCGGGGTAAAACGCCTTTTGCGCCAGGCGTACCATGACCGAAGAGTCCTTACCCACCGAGTAGAGCATCACCGGGTTATCGAACTCGGCCGCGACCTCCCGGATGATATGGATGCTCTCTGCCTCCAGGTGTTTCAAATGCGATATGCGGTAGGTTGTCATCCAATTCCCTCCGTCCCCGAAGCAGCCGGGAAGAATGACCGTTAATCATAGAGACCTTAACCACCAAAAGCAAGCTTTAGCGGTCGGGTCGGTCGGGTTCGCGAAACGGTTGGAAAACGGCTTACGCTAATAGAATTGCTGAAGAATAGGGTAACCCCGTCAAGGTCGGCGCCCGACGGGCGTGCGACCGGGGCGCCTCCCTCCGGAGAAAGAGCGAGGCATGCCCGGCAGCCCATCCTCGACAAGCCTTGATGGTCTGAGGCGTGACCCGCTAGCTTTCACTGACGGCTTTCCCGGGTCTCATAAAATCATTCACGCAAGTCAGCAATTTCGGAGAGGGTCAGAAGAGAGATCTCAGCCACTTCTTGAGCGTTGAAACCTCGATCGATAAGGCGCAGAGCCATTTCCTTTCGCTCTTCTCGGCGGCACTTGACCCGGCCTTCGGCCAAACCTTCCACTCGGCCTTCTTTCTTGATCTTGTCGGCCAGGGTTAATGCTTGCCGGCCGGCTTGGTCGGAAATATGGGTTCTGACGGCTTGCACAAGCGCCTCCTTACTATCTACCCCGCTTGCTCTGAAGAGATAGGTGAGAAAGGAATGTCTCCTTCCCGTTATACAGAATGTGCGTGATGATAAGCGGGACCTCATCTCGACCGGTGTCTTCCATATGAAATTGTGCGATTTTAGGTTTATAAGTCTCGCGGGGTGGTTCTGATGCAGGGCTTGGGAGTCGCTCCGTCGGCCGGATAGGTCGACGTCGCCGGGCCTCAGAGAAGAAGCACGATCCGCCTGATTTCGTCAAGATGTCCGAGGAGGCGCTGTTAAGCGAGGAAACCGAACGCAAACGTCCGCAGTTGAACTCGATACAGTCCGGGATTCAAGAAAACACGCCTCCTTCGGGCGTCGTTTGACAGAAGCATATCTGCCCCACCCTCAACAACCTAGACGGGGCCATGCAGATTTACCACAATTTATGTACCTTACATTCAAAGTCAGCAAAGTTGTTCTGTTCATCCAATTCCGGAACCGTTTCCAGGACATCAACGAGCAGAAACGCTTGAATCTTCCCAACTCCGTTGACCTTAACAGAAAATTTAGGTCCCTGTATAGTAGGGGTAAGGGAATTCGGTATGCTCAAAGTTTCCATGTTGTTGTGGACAAGCCAACCATTCTTGACTACCACCATTTGTACTTTGAAGTTGATTGCTGATGCCCAACCCTTATTCCTCACATAGAAGTGAAGCCAAACCGGACCGTTCACAACGTTGTCTCCGTTCGGAATGGGTATGGTCCCGCCCTCGTCAAGGCTTGCGATAATGAAACAACTAAGCTCAGCTTTGAAAGCAACATAATCTGACATGTTTCCCTCCTTTCCATAGGAATCGAAGGGTGTTTTCGACTGTCTACGTCTACCGTTAGTAGAGGTTCACACGGTTCACACCCTTACTGTGTAGGTCCAAAATTTGGTGGGCAAGGTTCAAAAAACATCCTCCCTATTCCGGCCGGTGGACGGAAAACGAGCCAAGTCGCACGGCCTCAGCTACATACCGGTGGAGAGGGTAGCGCCCCTCACTCGGCTCACCGGCAGCTATTGGGTTGGAGGCAGCGCCTTCTAAGTTCGGCTCGCGAGAAGGGGTATAGTGACGGATTGTATCGAAAAACCAACGGTTTGAGCACCTGGCGGCGAGCGGTCCGGGGCCGGGAGTGGACCCGCTCTCCTCCATACACATCACGTCTCGGAAAACTTGTCTCGTTTACTCGCCGGCTGAGGTCATCGAGAAGAAAGTCGGCGGAGAGGCAGAGATGGGCCTTGGGCGGCTCGCGGGATCGAGCGTCAGGCATAACAAATAACAAAGATTGGCTTTTCAAATCCGCTCCCGGGTCTGGAGTTCCTTTCCATCGTCACCGGCATTTTCCCGGCCCTGTCGGCCAACGACCGGGCCGCGTCTGTCTGATCGCTTGATCCGTCCACTGGTCACAACGATCCGATTGATACCCTTCAACATCATGGTCGACAACACCTTGTGCCGGTTACGAGCCAGGTGGCGTCGAACCGCAGGGACCAGGTACTTTTCTACCTCTTCATCATCCGGATCCACTTCACGCTCCATGGAGAAGTAATCACGGAGGTCAGGTTTGGCCGGCTCTTCGGCCTCGTCGCGGACCCGCGGACGGGCACCACCTTCTTCCGTAGCGATCTGGAAATGGCCGGGAAAACTCTGAACGAGAAAGTCACGTGCATTGTTATCCGTGATGTTGTCAACCATGAACTGATCCACGGTCTTGGCTACATTGGCAAGCAAATCGGCATAGGCTTCCATCTGCTGGACGGAGCTGTCCACGATTGCCTGGAAGGTGCCCTTGATGAGGTCGGCTACGAAAGAGGGAAAAGCCACGGAATTGAGCGTTTCCCGAGTGATTTGGGCTACCCGGCCCACGGCCATGGGGCTGAATTCGTCGCTCTTTGGGGCACCCTTCTCTTGAGCCCGGGCCATGGTTACCGGAACTGGTTCCGGGGCCGCCTTCGATTCCTCTACCCGTTCCAAGGAGGCGGTCATGATGGTTCTCTGGTGGAGCACGGGTGTCCGGTCCGGCTTTTCTGAAACGGCCCAATCCTCCTGAATCAAAGTAGCGGTGTAGGCGGCTATCTTTTCCAGGTCCTCGCGGATCCGGTTTTGCCGCGCCCCGGGCAGTTCGTGAAAAGCGGGACTCGCTTCCAGCAAAGCCTGTACCTGTGTGCTGACCAACTTGGAAACAGCCGGCGAGATCATCATTCCTGCCGGGTCCGGCTCCGTTGCAAAAGGCTCGGAAAGAGGTTTGACAGGCTCGTTTCTCGAAGTGGGTTTCATGGGATCTTCCTCCCGTAGGGCTTTTGAACCCTTAATTTGTAAGTCAAGAGCGCGGCCAAAATGGTTCAAAAAAGCTCGCCTTCGTGAAACCGTGACGCATGGGAATGTAGGTAATATCGGTGCTCCATACATGGTTCGGATGGGTAATGGCGGCATTTCGTAACAGGTAGGGATAGACCACGTGATCGGGTTTGGCCACGCTGGTTTTGGGTTTGGGGTAGATGATTTTCAGACCCTCGAATCTTCCGAATTAAGTTTCCCGCTCGATGTACTAAAGGGAACGCCTTCAAACCACTTGGATGTCGCCCGCTTGGATCATGCTGAAAAGGCGGTCGATTTGTTCCCGTTCAGAAGCGTCGATTTTCCCATCCGCGTTGACACGGCTCAGAAACATTTTGTGCTCGATATCGGTCAGTTTACCGTCGGCCACGATGCGGTCGACCATGTTTTTGATGTCACTCATGAAATAACTCCTCGGTCCTTTTGCGATTGGACTCGAAAAACAAAACGGAAAATGGACCGTTTTCGGCTCAGAACGGTGTGAGAGCAGGCAAAGAGGGATGGAATCTGTGAATTGGATATCCTCAAGCTCCAAATTGGCGAAACATGGGCCGAGTGGCAAAAAGACGACCGATTGACAGGGCGTCGCGGAAAACGTATGAGATCTTGGGAAGGCGTACCTTTATTTCACTCACAAGTTTGATCGATTTTTAGGCCTATTAAAGTCAGGTCCTTATGGCTAGGTGCTTCGTGCAATTACTCCCATTTATGAAGACCGACAGCGGCACCATCATGGGTTGGCAGATGGTCGCTGCCGGGCTGGCCGGTGTCTGGGCAACCGAAAATACCCGTACGGCCATTTTCGATGCCCTGGCCCGCAAGGAAACCTATGCCACCACGGGCACCCGCATGATTGTGCGTTTCTTCGGCGGCTGGGACTATACGGAGAAAGACCTCAACAGCCGCCAGCCCGCTTTCGCCGGTTATGCCAAGGGCGTGCCCATGGGCGGCGATCTGACCGCCGCACCCGGGGGCAAGGCGCCCGCCTTCATGGTCTATGCGCTTCGCGATCCGATCGGCGCCAATCTGGACCGCATCCAGGTGATCAAGGGTTGGCTGGATGCCGCGGGCAAGACGCATGAAAAGGTGTACGATGTGGCCTGGTCCGGCGACAGAAAGCCAGGCAGGGACGGCAAACTGCCGGCGGTGGGCAACACGGTAGATGCGGCCAACGCCAATTGGACGAACACCATCGGCGCCCCCGAACTGGGCGCCGTGTGGACCGACCCGGATTTCAATCCCCGACAACGCGCCTTTTATTACGCCCGGGTGATCGAAATCCCCACACCACGCTGGACCACTTACGATGCCTTCCGCTTCGGCATACCACTTCCCGAGGGGGCGCCTACCTCTACCCAGGAACGAGCCTATACCTCTCCCATCTGGTACACGCCCTGAGATCAAAACCCACCCTTTGCCTATATGGAGGATACCAACCATGGATCGACGCTTTTTTTCTCTCTCTGTCACGTTGTTTTGTCTTGCCCTTGGCACAGCCGCGTTAAGCCAGGACGTTTCACCCGATCCGGAAGACGTCAAAGCCGGTTTGCCGGCAAAGAGTTACTCGCCTCACGCCGGACGGAACTACCCGACCCAGGTTTACTGGGGCGACTCACACCTGCACACCAGCCTCTCCCTGGATGCCCGCTCCGCGGGTGTGATCTTGAGCCCGGACGATGCCTATCGTTTCGCAAAAGGCGAGGAAATTACGGCCTCCAAAGGCATGGCGGTCAAACTTGCGCGTCCTCTTGATTGGCTGGCCGTGACCGATCACTCCGATGCCATGGGCGCCATGAACCGCATCATCGCCGGAGACCCGAACCTGATGACGGATCCCACGGTCAAGGGTTGGCACGACGGCATCAACCAGGGTGGAAAGCGCGGCTTCGACACCGTGATGGATGTGGTCGCGCGGCTCTCGAGGGGCGAGACGCCCGCGATCCTGTTGTCCAAAGGACTCTAGGAGTCGGTTTGGCAGGAGGTTATCGAGGCCGCCGAAAGACATAATGATCCAAGGCGATTCACGGCTTTTATCGCCTACGAATGGACCTCGACCGATAACGGCAACAACCTGCACCGCAATGTCATCTACCGGGACGGCGCCGAGAAAGCGGGCATGGTGTTGCCCTATACCACGGCCGAAAGCTTCAACCCCGAAGACCTCTGGGTGTGGATGCAGAACTATGAGCAGAAGACCGGCGGGCGCATGCTGGCTATTGCCCATAACGGCAACCTGTCGAACGGCACCATGTTCCCGGACATCAACCCGGTCAGCGGTAAAAGCTTGACCTCGGCCTATGCGAGTTCCAGGGCTCGCTGGGAAGTGGCCTACGAGGTCACCCAAATCAAGGGCGACGGCGAAGCGCACCCCAGGTTGTCGCCCAACGACGAGTTCGCCGACTACGGTACCTGGGATATCGGCAATTTCAGCCCCAACAAAAAGACTCCTGACATGCTTCCCTTCGAGTACGCACGCGAGGCGCTGAAGAACGGCTTGAAGCACGAGGCAAAGCTGGGCGCCAATCCCTACAAATTCGGCCTGGTGGGCGCCACCGATTCCCATACGGGGCTGGCGAATGCCGAAGAGGATAACTTTTTTGGCAAGCACAGCGGTGAAGAACCCAACTCACACCGCATGATGCAACCCCTGATGAAATTCGGGGACGCGGTCTATCCCGGCCACATCCAGCTCTCATCCGGTTATGCCGGGATTTGGGCCACCGAAAACACCCGCGAAGCCTTGTTCGATGCCATGATGCGCCGCGAGGTCTACGCCACCACCGGACCGCGCATCCTGGTGCGTTTCTTCGGCGGCTGGGATTTCGTTCTCCAAGACGCCAACAGCCGCCTACCCGCCAATGCCGGTTACGCCAAGGGGGTGCCCATGGGCGGCGACCTGACGGCAGCGCCAAGGGGCAAGGCCGCGAGTTTCCTGGTGGCAGCGACCAAAGACCCCTATAGCGGCAACCTGGACCGTATCCAGATCATCAAAGGCTGGTTGGATGCCACGGGCAAAACCCATGAAAAGGTTTATGACGTGGTCTGGTCGGGCGACCGCAAGCCGGGAAGGGACGGCAAACTGCCGGCCGTGGGCAACACGGTCGATGTGAAGAATGCGACCTGGACCAACACCATCGGCGCTTCCGAACTGATCACCGTCTGGACCGACCCGGACTTCGATGCCGGCTTGCGCGCCTTCTACTACGCCCGTGTCATCGAAATCCCTACACCCCGCTGGACGGCCTATGACGCCAAATACTTCGGTATCGATGCTCCGGACAATATCCCCATGACCCACCAGGAGCGCGCCTACACCTCCCCTATCTGGTATACACCCTGAGATCTCCATATCAACATGCGAGAATCCCCGGCCGACCGAGCGAGAGGAGTATAGAATGAATATCATGCGACCAATCAAGCGATTGACTGCCCTGTTGATCTGGCTTTCCTGTGCCGTCATCGCACAAGAAGCCGGGGTGACGGGTGATACTGATGATTATGCGTCGGACGCCAACAATCCGCTGGCCGACATAACCGCGTTCAACATTCAGAACTATTACATCCCCAGTCTCAGCGAGCTGGACGATCAGAATGCCGATTCCTTCTGGCTGCGTTACGCGAAGCCGCTCGGCAAAAGTTGGCTCTTCCGGGCGTCGCTGCCGGTGAGCAGGGTCCCGACGGGCGCCGGCGAGACGACCTCGGGTCTCGGCGATCTGAATCTCAACCTCTGGTGGAAAACGACCCTGAAGTCCGGGGCGATGTTTGGTGTCGGGCCGACCATCACTGCACCCACGGCATCCGAGGACGAGACCGGAACAAACAAGTGGCAGGGCGGGCTCTCACTCTTGACTTTCAATACCACCTCCCCGAGGTTCCAGTGGGGCGGCCTCATCTCGTGGCAGACGGACTTCGCCGGCGATGATGACGCTCCCGATGCCGAGTCGGTGGTCGCCCAGCCGATCTACTATGTCCAGTTGGGAAAGGGCCTCTACACCGGCGGAGCGCCGATCTGGGTCTACAACGTTGAGACGAGCGATTACCACGTTCCCGTGGGGCTGAGGCTCGGCAAGGTGCTCCCCGGCCCCAAGGTCGTCTACAACGTCTTCGTAGAACCGCAGTGGACGATCTTAGATCGGGGTCCCGGCCAACCGGAGTTCCAACTCTACGCCGCCGTCAACCTGCAGTTCAAGTAGGCGGACACGCGAAATGTAAGGTCCTCAAGGACATCTATCCGGGCCGGCCGATCCGGCTGCCGGTGTTGAATTGAGATGGTTCTGCGACGTTTTCCTTAGAGACTTCGCAATATCAAATCTCTTCCGTGGCCTTCTTGAATGGAGTAGGCACGAAGAAGGAGGCAGACGATGAATGCGTTTAAAAGAGCGCTGAAGGAACCGTTACTGCATTTTCTCGCGGCAGGGTTGGTCCTGTTCTTGCTGTTTGAGGCCGTGTCACCGGAGAGCGCCGGCTTGAGCGAGAAGGTGATCGTGGTCGACCGGAACGCGCTGCTGACCCATATTCAGTACCGCATCAAATCGTTCGAGCCGCGGGCGGCTGCCGAGCGCCTGGCCGCACTTAAAAGCGAGGAATTGAAGCATTTGACCGACGAATATGTGCGCGAGGAAGCCCTGTACCGTGAGGCTCTGGCGCTGGGCATGGATAGCGGCGACTACATCATCAAGCGGCGGCTGATTCAGAAGATCGAATTCCTGGCACAGGGCTTCGCCGATGCCGACATTCACTTGAGCGAGGACGATCTGGAAGCCTACCTTCGGGAGAACCGGGAGGATTACCTCATCGAGCCCGCCATTACCTTCACCCACGTCTTTTTCGATGCCGAGAAGCGGGGCGCGGTCGCGGCACGCGCCGCGGCAGCCCGGAAACTCTTGGAACTCAACGCCGGGGCTGTAGCCTTTGCCGACGCTCCGCGTCACGGAGACCGCTTTCTCTACCACCTGAACTACGTGGAGCGCACGCCCGATTTCGTCGCCGGCCATTTCGGCCGGGAGACGGTGCGAGAGATCTTCACCGCACCCGTGAGCAACGGCATATGGCGTGGACCCTTTGACTCACCCCATGGGTCGCACCTGCTGCTGATCACCCGGTCCGAGCCCGCGCGGAACCCGGAACTCGATGAGATTCGCGAGCGGGTTGCCGACGACGCGCGCCGAGCAGGAGCACGGAACCGTCTGAAAGCCGCGATCGCCGAGATCGTTGCCGACTACGAGGTGCGGATGACCTATCAGCCGGAAGCCCGGCAAGAGGCGGCCTTAGCCGGGGAGGTGATACGGTGATGAAAACAGCGCAACAAGCTTTAAAACCCGCGGTTAAGGCTCTGATGGGACTCCTGGCAGTGTTCATCGGCCCGGCCTACGCTCATGAGAGCCGGCCCCTCACTATCGAGATCATCGAGCGTGAAGACCAGGTGGTTTTGGTTCAGTGGCGTATCCCGCCCTCGGTGCCGGATTTCAATGCTCCCGAGGTGACACTTTCCATCTGCAAAAAGGCGAGCCCGTTGGGGAAGACCCAGGGTATCGATGGATCGGTGCGCCGGCAACTCTATACCTGTCCCGAGGATCTCGACGGCGTCGTCATCCAGATCAATTACCCGATGATGAATCCCTCGGTCGCCACGCTGATGCGCGTTTATCGCTTGAACGGTGAGACCCATTCGGTGTTGGCGAGCCCGAGCGAGCACTCTATTTCGCTGCCGGAGGCGGCGACCACGAGCGGTGTCGCCCGTGAGTACTTCGTGCTGGGTGTCGCGCATATCTGGATGGGCTACGACCATCTCTTGTTCGTGGCGTGCCTGGTGTTGATCGCCGGTACGTTGCGCCGAATGTTGATCACCATCACCGGTTTCACCATCGCCCACTCGATTACCCTGGCCCTGGCCGCCCTGGAACTGGTGCGTATCCCCGTGCCGCCGGTGGAGGCGACGATTGCGCTGTCGATCGTCTTTTTGGCCACCGAACTCGTCCGCAAGCGGCGCGACACCATAACCTGGCGGTATCCCATCGCCGTCTCCGCATCCTTCGGCTTGTTACACGGTTTCGGCTTCGCCTCGGTTCTGGGTGAGATCGGTCTACCGAGCACCGAGATCCCGGCCGCGTTGCTGTTCTTCAACATCGGGGTGGAGGGAGGACAAATCGCCTTTGTCTTGGTCCTGGTCGGAGCTTTCCTACTGGTTCGATCACTGTTACAACATACATATGTCCAGGCACTTTCGGCAGTGACAGCTCTGAACCGCATCGAGCGTTTGACCGGCTATGTCGTCGGAACCCTCGCCGCTTTCTGGCTCATCCAGCGCGTCAGCAGCTTTTGGGGATAGAAGAAAGGCGCCCTTAGAAAACGGCAAAACACGAACCCTTGGGCTTGGTGCCATAATGGCAAAAATTCTTATCCAAAACGCTCAAAAAAACGGTCCTTTTCCGGCACGTTATTCTCAGCCCCGGGTGAGGCCGGATAGGTCTCCCTTCTGTGGATCAGTCCGTCGCGAACCTTGGCCGGGACCGGTTCTTGAGGTTCAAGCGGTTGAATCCTTTCCAGAAGAAAAGATCCAATGTTTAGTCGGTGCTTCAGCCTGAAGTCCAGGAAAACCAATCTGAATGTGGGTGTGTTCCGGTCGGTTTCTTCGCCTGGCCTCCACGAAAGCCACATGTTCATCGCAGTACCCCGCCCATGGTTTGTTTCCAAGGCTGAGGTAAATACACTCGATGGAGTTTGGTTTTTCTTGTCAAGGGGTCCATGGTCCAGTGGTCCAGTGGTGCAGTGCGGCCAGGAAAGGGTGAAGATCCTTCGGTTGTACGATAATCGGCGGCAAGGACAAGAGCTTGGACGTCAAGTCAGGGAAGGCCGTTACCATTTCCGGCGTAGAAAGCGGATACGGAAAGGTTGGTCGGGGAGGACAGCCCCTGGCTGCTTCGGCCATATAACGACAGGCCAAAACCTCCCCGTTGTAATCCCCAAGGGGCGGCATGCGCTGTTCAAATTGGGCAAGCCACCGCGTGACCTGGTTGCGTTGCGCCAATTGATGACGGG
>JAAUYB010032551.1_pt1 | contig 22074 bp, 22 predicted proteins | sample 7278071 | NCBI WGS metagenome assembly JAAUYB01 (sample SAMN14350121, study PRJNA611818) | marine sediment metagenome | isolation source: surface marine sediment (1.8m) | place: French Polynesia: Moorea | collected 2018-08 | reverse complement strand
GTCGAGGCCGAGCACGATGTCGGCCTCGGTGCGGGCGCCTTCAAGCTTCAGCCGCGCCAGCAGGGCGGCGCCATCGCCGGAGCCGACAAGCTGCAAATCACAGCCGCAGGTGGCCTCGAACGCGGCTTCGATTTGCGGGCCGGGGCCCCAGTCGGAGACGAAGCTATCATAGGTCAGAACGCGCAAGATTGGCGTGTCCTGGGCCATCGCGCCTGTGGCGACGGTGCAGAGCGCCGCGGCAAGGATCGTGGGTCGCATAGGTGTCCTCCATGGCGACGGACGGGTCGGTGCTGGAGGTGATCCAACCTTCCCTCCGCCGGTGTTAACCGGGTCAGGTTCGACGGGTTCGCGTGATGCATCTCAGCCCGATACGGGCACCCCGAGGTAGGCGAGGTTCTAGGGCGCGGGTGCAGGGATGGCAAGGTCTCGGATCGGGTGGCGCCGATCCGACCGAGGTGGGGGGCTGTCTGCCCCCCACACCCCCCGAGAGTATTTCGAACGAGAAGAAGCAGGGGACTTTCGCCGGTCGGTGAGGCGCGATAGACGGCGTGGGCGGAGGTGGGCGATGAGCTTCAATACGTTCGGGCGGATGTTTCGGGTGACGACCTGGGGGGAAAGCCACGGGCCGGCGCTTGGGGCGACGGTGGACGGCTGCCCGCCGGGGGTGCCGCTGGAGGCGACGATGCTGCAACGCTGGCTCGACCGGCGCCGGCCGGGGCAGTCGCGCTATACCACTCAGCGGCGCGAGGCCGACGAAGTCGAGATCGTGTCGGGCGTGTTCGAGGGCGTGACCACGGGCACACCGATCCAGTTGATGATCCGCAACACCGACCAGCGGTCGAAGGACTATTCCGAGATCGCCGAGACCTTCAGGCCGGGCCATGCCGACATCACCTACTGGCAGAAATACGGGGTGCGGGATTATCGCGGCGGCGGGCGGTCCTCGGCGCGCGAGACCGCGGCGCGGGTGGCGGCCGGCGGCGTCGCGCGCGAGGCGATTCAGGCGCTGGCGCCGGGCATCGAGATCACCGGCTACATGGTGCAGATGGGACCGCATGGGATCGACCGGGCGCGGTTCGACCGGGACGAGATCGGGCGCAACCCGTTCTGGGTGCCGGATGCGGCGGCGGCCGAGGACTGGGCGGGCTATCTCGACGGTTTGCGGAAGGCGGGCGACTCGGTCGGCGCGGTGATCGAGGTTGTGGCGCGCGGGGTGCCGGCGGGGCTGGGCGCGCCGGTCTACGGCAAGCTCGACACCGATCTGGGCGCGGCGATGTTGTCGATCAACGCGGTCAAGGGAGTCGAGATCGGCGAGGGCATGGCGGCGGCGGCGCTGACTGGCGCGGCCAATGCCGACGAGATCCGGATGGGGCCGGAGGGGCCGGTCTATGGCTCGAACCACGCCGGCGGAATCCTCGGCGGGATTTCGACCGGCCAGGACATCGTGGTGCGGTTCGCGGTGAAGCCGACCTCGTCGATCCTGACCCCGCGCAAGACGATCACCAAGGCGGGCGAGGCGACCGAGATCGTGACCAAGGGCCGGCACGATCCTTGCGTGGGCATCCGCGCTGTGCCGGTGGGCGAGGCGATGATGGCCTGCGTGATCCTCGACCACATGCTGCTGCACCGCGGGCAGGTCGGCGAGAACCGTGGCAGGATCGGCTGAACTGCATGCGCCCTGGGAGGTGTCAACCGCCCGGACTGACGCAGAGACAAGCGTCACGCGGGCAGTTACGGCACAGCTAAAAGCCCGGCCGCTTGCATCTTAACCGGGTGCGATAGAATGTATTTTCCTCGCCATGGCCATCGCGTACGGTCGGGCGCGACAAAACGACAAGAACAGTGGGGACGGTAATGAGCGCAGCCCGGGATGTCGTTCTCTACTCCAAAATCATGGAGACAAGCCCGCTGGGCTTCGCCGAGGCGTTGGCTGATGCCGGGCTGGGGATTTTCTTTGCGGATTGGCAGACGCAAGAGATCGACTACAACTCTGTCTTGCGCACCGAGTTCGGTTTGCCGGAGCAAGGCAATATCCCGCGGGAGTACGGGTTTCAGAACCTTGTGCATCCCGACGATGTCGACGAGATGCGGCGCCGGGCAGACGAGAATGTGCCCGAAGGACGGCCCTACATGCTGCACCACCGAATGCGGCGCGCCTCGGGCCGGTATTTCCCCTGCATCACGCACATCAATCCGGTGCTTGATGCCGAAGGAGACGTCGCGCATTTGATTGGGGTCATGCGCGACCAGGACGCGTTGGAGCGTAGCATCGCGCGTATGGACCGGGCCGAACGCCTGGCCGGATTTGGGAACTGGAGCGTGGAGCTGCCGAGCCGCGCCTTGTCATGGTCCGACGGGGTCTATGCGATCTACGGCTACGACCGTGGCGACTTCAAACCCGATCTCGATGTGGTGCGCGAGCACTACATCGGGCCCGATATTGAGCGGGTCGCACAGATCATCGAAGAAGCGCTCGCAGAGGGGACCGATTTTGAATACCAGGCCCGGATCAACACCAAGATGGGGGACGAAAAGCACATCCGGGTCGTTGGCGAGGTCGAATTCGGCCCCGACGGCAAGCCTGTTGCCTATTCGGGCGTGATGCAGGACATAACCGAAGAGATCCTGCGCGAAACCCAGATCCGGCAGAGCCAGAAGATCGAAGCCATCGGCAAGATGACCGGCGGGGCCGCCCATGACTTCAACAACTTGCTCGCCGTGATCCTCGGCAATCTCGAATTGATCCGGGATCAGATCGACCAGCCGGAACTGGTCGAGCATTGCGAGTCGGCAATCTCGGCCACGATGAGCGGCGCGGCGTTGACCCGGAACATGCTCAGCTTCGCACGGCGGGCGCGGCTGGAGCCGCAGACACTGGATATCAACGATGCGGTACGCGGGCTTGAACGGTGGGCGCGGCGCACCTTGCCGGCGACGATCGAGGCCGAGGTGTCGCTGATGGCGGGCTTGTGGAAGTCCGATCTCGACCGCGGCTCGCTGGAGAGCGCGCTATTGAACCTGATCCTGAATGCGCGCGACGCGATGCCCGAAGGCGGTAAACTGACCATCGAGACCGCGAATGTGCGGATCGACGACGAATATATCGAGAGTCGCGAAGAGGATATCGACCCGGGCCGCTACGTAATGCTGGCGGTCAGCGACACCGGGAGCGGGATCCCCAAGGAGGAGTTCCAGCGGATTTTTGAGCCCTTCTTCACCACAAAGGCGGTTGGAGAGGGTTCTGGCTTGGGGCTGTCGATGGTGCAGGGCTTCGTCAAGCAATCCGCGGGTGCGATCCGGGTCTACAGTGAGCCCGGAGAGGGGACGACGTTTAAGCTCTACTTCCGGGCACGGCATGAACCGCGGATGGACGTTTCGCGGCGGGTCCAGCGCGGGTCCGAGGCGGTCTTGGCTGGCAAGCGGATCCTGTTGGCAGAGGACGAATTGGACGTGCAGCAGGTAATCGCGATGACACTGCGCCGTGCGGGATACGAGGTTCAAACCGCTAACAGTGGCGACGAAGCGATGGTGGCATTCCAAGCCGATCCGTCTTTCGATCTTTTGTTGACCGACATCGTGATGCCGGGGCGCCTGCAAGGGACGGGCTTGGCGCGAGAGTTGCGCAAGTTGCAACCGGAATTGCCGGTGGTGTTCATGTCGGGCTACGCAAACGAAGCCACCGTACATGGCAACGGCCTGCGGCCTGACGACACTCGGCTGATGAAACCGGTGCGCAAGGCGACGCTGCTGGAGGCAATCCGAAAGGCTCTGTCGGCCGTTGGGTCCGACGATTAGGACCCCTCGGCGCGGCGGCGCTTGAGTTCCGCCTTCAGCCCGTCGAGCCCTTTGGCCATAGCCCAGCGATGATTCCAGGCGAAGAGCGGTTTCAGAAGCGGCGACAGAAGGCGCAGGATTGGCTTTTCGGCCTCGACCTGCCAGTCATAGCTAATCTCGGCTGTAGGGCCGTTCTGGGTGAGGGTCCATTCGCCACGGCCCTGCAGATCGCCTGTCGCCGCGATCACCCAACCATGTGGACGTTTCGACGAGACCAGGCGGGCAGTCCAGTTGAGCTCGTAGGGCAACTTCCCGCGCGAGCGAATGGCGACGGTCCGGCCGATGCCATTTTCGTCCCCGGGATCGGTGATCTTGACGTCGAGATAGACGTCGCCCCACCAGTCGGGCAGCCGTTCGGCATCCGTCAGGATCGCGGCTACTTCCTCGATGGTCGCCTCCACCCGCCAATGGGCGATCAGGTGGAAGCTGTTGGCGGGCATCTACGCCGTCGCGGCGGCCAAAGCGGTATTCATCAACGCCTCGATCTGGGTCCGCCCCGTACCTGCGACGATGCGGCCGAGCTCTTGGTTGCCCTTCAACACGACGAGGGTCGACCGGCGCGGTATGTTGAGCGATGTGGTGATATCGGCGGTGCGGTAGGTGTCCCAATCAACCTCGATGAAGGTGATGGCCTGCTCGTAGGCGGGGTTTTCCTGCTTCAACTGTTCCAATACCCGGCCCTGCGCGCGACAGGTCGTACACCACGGCGCGGTGAAGTCGAGGAAGACGGTTTCGCCGGCAGCGAGACGCTGGGCGACGAGGCCGGGGGTGTATTGGGTGACGGCCAGCGCCGGAGTGGCGGCAAAGGCCGCTGCGGTGGCGAGGAAGGTACGGCGGTTCATGGGTTCTCCTTACAGCGAGACCGAAAGATCAACGAGCCAAGGCGGCAGAGTGTCCAGCGCCCAGGATTCCAAGATGTGGTGGACGCGAAGCAAGAGCCCTGCGCCAACGGCGATGAAGACCGCGCCGAGGATCGGACGAGCTTTGGCGGCCACGACGCGCATCCAGGCCTGGCGACGCTGGATCACGCTGCGGGCACCATAGCCGAGGGCAAGGATCACCGTTGCAACGCCGAGCGCAAAGAACGTCATGATCGCGGTGGCGCGAACCAGGCTTTCGCCCTGGCTGGCCAGCGAGATCGCGCCGCCGAGCGTCGGTCCAATGCAGGGCGACCAAACCGCCCCCAAAAGCGCTCCGCCGAGGAACTGACCGCCAAGGCCGGATCGGTCGATGTCATCAATTCCTTGGTCGGCGCGGGCCGAGACGCCCGCTGTGGCGGTGGCGAACCGTTCGGAAAACCGCGGGACCAACAGGACCAGCCCGAAGCCGATCATCAGCACGGCGCCGGCGTCAGCGATGGTCTCGGGCGTCAGTCCAACGGCGCGTCCTAGCACGGTGACGGACATGCCCAGAACCACGAAGCTGAGGCTCATCCCCGCGGCGACAGCCAGCGGACCGTGCCGCGATGCCTGCAACGCTGTGGCCAGGACGATCGGTAGGATCGGCAGAACGCAAGGATTGATAAGCGTCAGTAGGCCGGCGCCATATGCGAAGATCAGGTCCATCCCGCGCCTATCTGGCGCAGTCACGCGCGGCTGTCACGCTTGGCGCGCGTTTCAGACGTTCAAAACCGCGTCAACGGCCGGCCTGTTTCGACAGTTGGACAGCGAGGATTCCCAGTGTGATCACCGCGACACCCAGGGCGTCGAGCGCGCCAAGCGCCTCGCCAAGGAGCACGGCGGCGACGGCGACGCCAAAGAACGGGGTGAGAAAGTGGAAGGTGGCCGCGCGGACGGCACCAATGCGGTTGACGAGCCAGAACCAAACCCAGGTGGCGGCGAGACCGGGGATCAGGGTGGTATAGATAAAGGCCGCCCCCAAGGCCAAGGTCCAGTTGACCTCCCAGGTCTCAAGCAGCAGGGCGGCGGGGGCAAGGGCGGCACTTCCGATCAGCATTTGCAGACCGACGATCATCAAGAAGTCGCCACCCGACGAGGCGCCGCGCACCGCCATGGTCGCGGCCGTCAGCGACAGGACACCAAGGATGCACAAGGTCAGGCCGTAGAGATCGACGCCACCGGTGATGCGCGCGCCCATGATCAGACCGACGCCTGTGATGCCGGCAATCAGGCCGACGGCGCCCAAGGGCCGCACCCTCTCTCCAAACGCAGCCCACCCGCCCAAGGCCACGAGCAGCGGCATTGCCGAAGCGATGATTGCGGCGAGGCTCGCCTCGATGGTCTGCATCGCAACGAAGTTCAGGCCGAGATAGAGTGCGTTCTGGCACAAGCCGAAGACGGCGGTTGCGGTCCATTGCATGCGGGTCAATCGCAATGACTGGCCCATCCACGCGGCGACGCCGACGCCGATCGCGCCGGAGATCAGGAACCGGATCGCAAGCGCGGTCAGCGGCGGCGCGTCGGCGACGATCATACGCGCCGAGGTGAAGGCCGAGGCCCACATGACGGCGAACGCCACCCCCATCGCGATCGCGCGGATATCCATGCCCCTGCCCGCAATTGCCTGCCCGGCCTCCTTGGGCCATGACCTGGCGCGGTGCAAGTCGGTTCAGTCCGGGCATCGCCGCATTGTACCTGGATCTATACCTGCTCGCTTTGCACGTGCACCGATCCTGCAATATACCAGCGTTCGTTGAGCGCGGGTACAGGGGTTTTTTTAGCAGGGGCACGGATGCACATGGTCAATGACGGCGACGGCGGCCCGGGCCAGGACCCGTGGGGCTCGGATGTGCGTCAGACGCTGGCGACGCTCGGCGAACAAGTCGGTGTCTGGCGTTGGGACTTCAGCGACGGCTCGGTGTTCTGGAGCAAGCGCCTGCTGGAAATGTACGGGCTGGAGGAAGACGACTTCGAACCCGTCGCCGATAGTTTCTTCGACCGCGTCCATCCTGACGACATCGGCATGGTGCAAGCCAGGATCGCCGCACATCTTGAGCGCGACGAACCTTACCGCTGCATCCTTCGGGTACGGCACCGGGATGGGCATTACGTGGAGTGCCGCACCGAGGGGGCCGCCATGCGCGGACCGGATGGCGTAGCGCTGACCATGGCGGGCGTCACCTTCGACATTTCGCAAGAGATGCAGGCAGTGCGGGAGCTGCACGAGAGCGAGCAACGCCTGGCGACGCTGGCGGCGAATTTCGAGGGTGCGATCTTTCGCTACCGGCTGAACACCGACGGCACCGACAGCATCGACTATATGAGCGCGGGGGCCGAGAAGGTCTGGGGCTTGAAGGCCGAAGAAATCGTCGGCGATCCCGGCAAGGTGTGGGCGACCGTGCATCCCGACGACGTGGCTGGGGTCGAGAGCGCCTTCGGTAGGGGTACTCAGAGCCAAACCAAGCTGCAGCACCGTTGGCGCGTGGTGCTGCCCGACGGGTACAACCGCTGGATCGAGTGCCGGGCGACGCCGACGCGATCACCCGATGGTGATACGCTTTGGGACGGCTTCGTCATCGACATCTCCGAATCCATGGCCGCGCGCGAGGAGCTTCGGCAGAAGACCGAGATGCTGGGCCAATCGCAGAAGCTGGAAGCCGTCGGGCGGATCGCCGGCGGCATCGCGCATGACTTCAACAACCTGCTGGCCGTCATTCTCGGTAACGCGGAGCTCTTCGAGCCTGAGGGGCTCAATGACGAGGACCGCGAGGCCCGGCAGTCGATCATCGCGGCCAGCCAGAAAGGCGCAGATCTGACCCGGCGCCTGCTAAGTTTCGCGCGGCAATCGCAACTGGACCCGAAGTGTGTGGCCCTGAAGACCGTGGTCGGGCAGATGTTGCCACTGTTGCGCCGGACCCTGCCCGAGGACATCGCCATCGATTGGCAAAACAAGGACAGCCCAGAGGCCGAGATCAGTGTGGATGTCGGCCTGCTGGAAAGCTCGATCCTGAATATCATGGTCAACGCGCGGGACGCGATGCCCGAGGGCGGCAGCCTGTCAATCCGAATCCGCGAACACCGGTTCGCCGAAGATCAGCTGACCGGGCGGGGCGACGTGGTGCCTGCAGGGGATTTCGTGGCGCTGGAGATCGCCGATACCGGCAACGGAATCGCCGCCGATCTGTTGCCTCGGGTGACCGAGCCTTTCGTGACCTCGAAGGGGCCAGAAATGGGATCGGGCCTTGGTCTGGCCATGGTTGACGGGTTTGTGGATCAGTCGGGCGGGCTGTTGCGGATTCAAAGCCGCGAGGGTGAGGGTACCGCGGTGACGCTGTACATTCCGGCCGCGACCGGTGAGGCAACGGCGGATGTGGGCGTGAGAGCGACTGGAGGTTCCGGCGAGCGGCTCTCGGGGCGCGCGCTGTTGGTCGAGGATGAAACCGCGGTGCGGCTGGTCTTGTCCCGGGTTCTGCGCCAGATGGGGCTGCAGGTCGACGCGGCGACCAACGGCCAGGAGGCAATCGCCTATCTCGACCGCGATGGACACCGTGTCGATCTTCTGATCACCGACGTGGTGATGCCCGGGCAGCCCAAGGGGCCGGAGCTGGCCCGTCGGTTCCGGGAGCGTCTGCCCGGACTGCCGGTGATCCTGCTGTCGGGTTACAGCGACGAGCAGCTGCATGGCACCGGAAAACTAACCGGCGGTGACGTGTTCCTAACCAAACCCGTCAGCCGCCAAGCTCTGGCCGAGGCGGTGACGCAAGTGATGGCTGCAAAGCCGATAGAGGCCGGCAGCGGTCAGGAATAAAAAAGGGCCGCTGTTTCGCGGCCCAATTGGCTTTGCGCCTTGGGGAGAAACTCAGCCGTTGACGCTGTCTTTCAGCGCCTTGGCGATGGTCATCTTGACGACCTTGTCGGCATCCTTGCGGATTTGCTCGCCGGTGGCGGGGTTGCGCACCATGCGCTCGGGCCGCTCACGGCAATAGATCTTGCCGACGCCCGGGATGGTCACTGCGCCGCCGCCGGACACTTCGCGGGTGATGACGCTGGCGACGGCGTCCAGCGCGGCGGTCGCCGATTTCTTGTCGGATCCGAGCTCTTCCGCCAGGGCGGCCACAAGCTGGGTCTTGGTCAGGGGTTTGGCCATGTATGATCTCCTCGTTCACGCCCGTCCTAGCGGGTTATTGCTGAACGTTAACGGAATATGGGGGTGGCGCACAAGGATTTGTGTGCTTCACGGCCTTATTTTCCTGCATTTTGTGCCGATTTTCGGTCGATTTCACAAAAATGCGGTCTCTTCGAAGCTGCGAAGTTTACGCGAATGGATGCGTTCGAGCGGCATGCCGCGCAAATGTTCCATCGCCTGGATGCCGATTAGCAGGTGGTTCGCGACCTGGGTTTTGTAGAAATCGCTGGCCATGCCGGGCAGTTTCAACTCGCCGTGCAAGGGCTTGTCGGACACGCACAGAAGCGTGCCGTAGGGCACCCGAAAGCGGTAGCCATTGGCGGCGATGGTGGCCGATTCCATGTCCAGCGCGATGGCACGGGATTGGCTGAGGCGTTGCACCGGGCCGGTATGCTCGCGCAGTTCCCAGTTGCGGTTGTCGATGGTGGCGACGGTGCCCGTGCGCATGATGCGCTTCAACTCGTAGCCCTCGAGCTTGGTGACCTTAGCCACGGCCTGTTCCAGCGCGATCTGGATTTCGGCCAGCGGCGGGATCGGGGTCCAGACCGGCAGATCGTCGTCGAGCACGTGGTCTTCGCGCAAGTAGGCATGCGCCAGGACGAAATCGCCGAGCCGCTGCGAGTTCCGCAAGCCGGCGCAATGGCCGACCATCAGCCAGGCATGCGGACGCAGGACGGCGATATGGTCTGTGGCGGTCTTGGCGTTCGACGGGCCGACGCCGATGTTGACCAGCGTGATGCCCGAGCGGTTGGCGCGCTTGAGGTGATAGGTCGGCATCTGCGGCAGCTTGGCCGGTGCCGGGCACGGGTCGTCGGCGGCCAGGACCTCGACATTGCCGGGACCTACGAAGGATGTGTAGCCACTGGCGGGGTCGGCGAGTTGCGCGCGGGCGTAGGCCTCGAACTCTTCGACATAGAACTGGTAGTTGGTGAACAGCACGAAGTTCTGGAAATGCTCGGGGTCGGTGGCGGTGTAATGGTTCAGCCGCGCCAGCGAGTAGTCGATGCGCTGCGCCGTGAACGGGGCCAACGGCGCGGTGCCGTCGATCGACGCGCCGGTGCCGTTGACGATATCGTCGTTGGTGGTCGAGAGGTCCGGCACGTCGAAGGCGTCGCGCAAAGTGAAGTCCAGCGCGCCCTCGTGCGGGACGGTGACGCCCTCGGCGCCGACGGCGAAATGCACCGGGATCGGGGTCGCGGAGGGGCCGATCGAGACCGGCAGCTTGTGGTTTTCGACCAGAAGGCCGATCTGCTGGATCAGGTAGCCGCGGAACAGGTCGGGGCGGGTGACGGTTGTGGCGTAGGTGCCGGGCTCGGCGACGTGGCCGAAGCTCAGCCGGCTGTCGACCTGGGCGAAGCTCGTGGTGGCGATGCGAATTTCCGGATAGCAGGCGCGGAACCGCGAGGCGGGCATGCCGGTGCGTAGCGTCTCCTCGAAATGCGCCCGCAGAAACCGGGTGCCGGCGTCGTAGATCTCGGTCAGCCGGTTCACCGCCGAGGTCGCATCGCGGAACCGCTCCGGCCCGGGCAGGTCCGGGGTCTGGACCGGCAGATGCGGGTCGGCGACGTTCATGCCGTGGCCTCGAAGAGCTCAGTGATCTCGAACCGGGTGACGTCGACGAGGCCGAGATCGGAAATCCGGAGTTCCGGGATCACCACCAGCGCGAGCAGCGAGTGCTGCATGTAGGCGTTGTTGAGCGAACATCCGCAGGCCTGCACCGCCTCGACCATTTTCTGGGCCTTGGCGGCGACGGTGGGCGCGTGGTCGTCGGACATCAGTCCCGCGATCGGCAGTTCGACCAGCGCCAGTTCCTCTCCGTCCTGCCAAACGGTGACGCCGCCGCCGACCTCTCCGAGGCGGTTCGCGGCCAGGGCCATGTCCGTGCGGCTGGTGCCAACGACGATCATGTGGTGGCTGTCATGGGCGACGGTGGAGGCCATCGCCATGCGGCCCTGATAGCCGAAGCCCGAGACGAAGCCGTTGGTGACCTGGCCGGTGCCGCGGTGGCGTTCCACCAGCGCGATCTGGCAGACGTCTTGCGCGGGGTCGCCCTCGACGGTGCCGTCGGCGACGTCGAGCTCGGCCGTCAGCGCCTTGGTCGGGGCCTGGTTCTCGACGACGCCGATGACCTTGGCCTTGACGCGGTTGGCGCCCTCGGGCGCGGCAACGATGAAATCGGTGGCGGCGAGGGTCTTGCCGAGGTGCACCGTGGCGCGGGCATCGGCGGGCCAGTCGAGATGCGGGCAGTCGACCTGGATTTCGCCGTCCAGCGCCACGGTGACGCCTCGAGCGATCACGTGCTCAACGGGCAGGGTCGTTAGGTCCGAGGTCAGGATCAGATCGGCGCGGCGGCCGGGGGCGATCGAGCCCAGCTCGCGCTCCAGCCCGAAATGCGTCGCCGTGTTCACCGTGGCCATCTGCAGCGCGACCATTGGCTCACAGCCGCAGTCGATCGCATGGCGAACCACACGGTTCATGTGGCCGTCATGGACCAGCGTGCCCGAGTGGCAGTCGTCGGTACAAAGGATGAAGTTGCGCGGGTCCAGACCCTTTTCCGTGACCGCCGTGATCTGACGCTCCACGTCGTACCAGGCCGAGCCCAGCCGCAGCATCGCCCGCATGCCCTGGCGCACCCGCGCCATCGCGTCGGCCTCTGCGGTGCCCTCGTGGTCGTCGGCGGGGCCGCCGGCGGCGTAGGCGTGGAACGCGGGCCCGAGATCGGGCGAGGCATAGTGCCCGCCGATGGTCCTTCCCGCCGCCTGGGTCGCCGCCATCTCGGCCAGCATCTTGGCGTCGCCGGCGACGACGCCGGGGAAATTCATCATCTCGCCGAGCCCGATGATCCCTGGCCAAGTCATCGCCTCGGCGACATCCTCGGGCGTGATCTCGTATCCGGTGGTCTCGAGCCCCGGGGCCGAGGGCGCGCAGGACGGCATCTGGGTGTAGATGTTGATCGGCTGCAACAGCGCCTCGTCATGCATCAGCCGTACGCCGCGCAGCCCCAGCACATTGGCGATCTCGTGCGGGTCGGTGAACATTGTGGTGGTGCCGTGCGGGATCACCGCGCGGGCGAACTCGGCTGGGGTCAGCATGCCCGACTCTATGTGCATGTGGCCGTCGCAGAGGCCGGGGATGACATAGCGCCCCTCGGCCTCGATCACCTGCGTCTCAGGGCCGATGCAATGCGACGCGTCCGGCCCGACATAGGCGAACCGCCCCGCGGTGATGGCGATCTGCCAGTCCAGCACCTCTCGACTGTGCACATTCACCACGCGGCCGCCCCGGATCACGGTATCGGCAGGGGCGCGTCCGGCGGCGACGGCGATCAGATGCGGGGCGCTGTCGGCCCAGGACGGAAATGCATTCGGTTCCATGGACCAATTCTCGTGACTTTTCGCGCAAGCGCAAGGGATGTCGCAATTCGGCTTGCAGCGCGCTGGATTTGGCGCAGTGTGGCGGGGACGCCTTGGAGGACGCCATGGAAGCCACCCAGTTGCACCCCCGCCCGAACATGGATCATTGGTCCGAGCGGGTGGACCTAGCCGCCGCGTTCCGCTGGACCGCGCGGCTGAACCTGCACGAAGCGGTGTCGAACCATTTCAGCCTGGCGGTGAACGACGACGGCACGCAATTTTTGATGAACCGCAACCAGGTGCATTTCAGCCGGATCAAGGCCTCTGATCTGCTGCTTCTGGATGCCAACGACCCGGACACGCTGAACGGCCCCGATGCACCAGACGCCACCGCCTGGGGTCTGCACGGCGCCCTGCACCGGCTATGTCCGCATGCCCGTTGCGCGATGCATGTGCATTCGATCCATGCCACGGTGTTGGCCTCGCTGGCGGACTCGCAGCTGCCGCCGATCGACCAGAACTCGGCGATGTTCTTCAACCGCTATGTGATCGACGACAGCTATGGCGGACTGGCCTTCGAGGAAGAGGGAGAGCGGTGTGCCCGGCTCTTCGACGACCCGAAGAAGAGGGTGATGATCATGGGCAACCACGGGATCATGGTGATCGGCCGGACCGCCGCCGAGACCTTCAACCGAATGTATTTCTTCGAGCGCGCCGCCGAGACCTATATCCGCGCGCTGCAGACCGGGCAGCCATTGCGGGAGTTATCGGACGAGATCGCCGAGAAGACCGCGCGCGAGATCGAGGAGTACGACGAGCAAGACGTGCGGCACCTGGCCGAGCTGAAGGCGATCTTGGACGATGAAGGCTCGGATTACGCGAGTTGACACTCCGGGAGGTGTGAGTTTGTTCTTTGGCGCGGCATGTCCGTCTTGACGACGACTTAGACTGCATCATGCCCGGTTGAGAGCATAGGCGGTTTGTGAACGTAGCTAGTGTAGGACATGACGGACAAGCGACCTTCGATCCCACCGATTAACACGCCAGCGACAATAGGGATGGTGCTCTGCTGGATCGCCATTGCGTTGATCGTCGTCTTTTTTTGGGTCGGCCAGTGGTTCTTCGGCGGTCTGCTGAGCATGGTGAACGAAAGGCCGGACGGTGCCCTCTTCACGGGACTCCTGATCCTTTTCCTATCGCCATTCGTCATCTTCTTCTTCATCTTTCTTCGGCTGAAGACGAAATCAAGGTTTGCCGACACAGTTGGCAGTTTTGAGGTGTCGATCTACGCGATTTTCGCCGCGATTTATGTGATCGTCGCTTTCTTGCCGTTTCTAGGTAGTCGTTTCCGTTGGGAGCTTCATGATTTCCTGGCGGCCGCTTTTGTCCTGGCGTTCCCCATACTATTGGCGCTTGCAGTCTGGCAAAACCGACGGTTCTAGGGCCCCGGACCCCAATCGGGTCCGCGTGTCTAAATGCGAGTGCGGGCCTCGCCGGTCCGGACCTTCGGTCAATTCCTTGTCCCACAAGTCTGGGGAGGCCCGCCGGAACACAGCCGATAGGGTTTGATTCCGACCGCGCCGCGGTCGCAATCGGCACAGATTTGGCCCACCGCCTGCGCCAGCGTTCGAGCAAGACCGCGGGAGGCCTGAATGACGGATTTCTCCATCGGAAACGAACAAGACCGCTGGCACCATCACCCGGGCGCGGTTCGGCTGAACCCGCTCTTCGACTGGCCGCTCCGCCCGGCGGCGGTCTGGCGCTGGTACCGCGGTGCCTGGCTGCCGCTGACGGCACTGACCGTGTGCTTCGCCGTGGCGGTGCTGGTCTATGCGCTGTTCCTGCCGCCGCTGGAGGCGATGCGAACCTTCGAGCCCGGTTGGATCATCCGCATCTGGCTGATCAATTTGATCCCGCAGGCAGTGATCGCGGGCGGGCTGCACTGGTGGCTCTACATCCGCCGCGGCCAGGGCATGCGGCGCAAATTCGACCGCCGCGACCTGAGCCACGGCAACGGCACCTTCACCTTCAACGACCAGGTGCTCGACAACATCTGGTGGACGCTCGGCAGCGCGATGACGGTGGCGACGGTGTATCAGTGCCTGATCTTCTGGGCGATGGCCAACGGCTGGACGCCGGTGGTGAGCTTCGCCTCGCACCCGGTCTGGTGCGTGGTCTGGATGGCGCTGATCCCGATGTGGTCGGGCCTGCACTTCTATTGGACGCACCGGCTGGAACATCACCCACGGCTCTACAAGCACGTCCACGCGGTGCATCACCGCAACGTCAATATCGGGCCCTGGTCCGGCATCTCGAACCACTGGCTGGAAAACCTGCTCTATTTCTCGACCTATTTCGTCCACCTGATCGTGCCTTCGCACCCGCTGCACCTGATGTTCCACTGCTATTTCCAGCAGCTGAGCCCGGTGTTTTCGCATTCCGGATTCGAGCGCGTGATGAAGGACGAGGCCGAAGTCGCGAAGGCGGGCGACTTCTTCCACCAGCTGCATCACCGGTATTTCGAGTGCAACTACGGCACCTCCGAGATCCCGTTCGACCGCTGGTTCGGTACCTTTCATGACGGGTCGGAGGCCGCGACAAGCGAAACCCGCGCGCGCAAGACGCAGATGTATACCGGCCGGTGAACGTCCTTTTCCTGATGGCCGACGAGATGGCGGGCTGGGCGCTGGATGCGGGCGTGCACACACCGCATCTCGATGCGGTTGCCGCGCGCGGGACGGTGTTCGACGCCGCCTATACCCCGTCGCCGATCTGCGTTCCGGCGCGCGCGGCGATCGCCTGCGGGCAATGCCTGCATGCCCTGGGCGGCTACTGGTCCTCGTCCGAGGCCTATGACGGGCGGGTGCGATCCTGGGCCCATGCGGTGCGGGCGATGGGCGTGCCGGTGACCTCGATCGGCAAGCTGCATTTCCGGTCGGGCGAGGACGACACCGGGTTTTCCGAGCAGATCCTGCCGATGCACATCGCCGGCAAGGGCTGGGTGCGCGGCCTCTTGCGCCAGCCCTTAGCCGGCTACGACGCCACGCGCGAACTGGCCGAGGACATCGGTACAGGCTGGACCGACTACACCCGGTATGACGCGCAGGTCACCGAGGCGGCCTGCGACTGGATCGCGCAGCAAGCGGCGGGGGCGCCCTGGTGCGCCTTCGTCTCGTGGGTTTCGCCGCATTATCCGCTGCGCGCGCCCGAGCAGGATATCGCGCGCTACGACCCGTCCGCCTGCGCCGCGCCGGCCGAGGCGGTGCCGGACCACCCGATCCTGCGCGAACTCGCGGGGTTCTTCGATCACGACCCCTGGTTCACGCCCGAGACCCGCGGCATCGCCCGGGCGGCCTATCGCGGGCTCTGCACGTTTCTCGACCGGCAGGTGGGCGCGGTGCTTGGGGCACTGGATGCGGCGGGGCTGGTCGACGAGACGCTGGTGATCTTCACCGCGGACCATGGCGAGATGCTGGGCGAGAAGGGGTTCTGGGGCAAGTCGACGATGTACGAGGCCTCGGCCCGGGTGCCGCTGATCCTGGCGGGGCCGGGGGTGGCGCCGGGGCGGCGGGTCGATCCGGTCAGCCTGATCGACATCGCACCGACCATCGCCCAGAGCTTCGGCGCATCGGTCCGGCCCTATGGCGGCAGGCCGCTCTTCGAAGCGCCGCTCGGCAGCCGCACGGTGCTGTCGGAATACCACGACGGCGGCGCCTCGGTCGGGATCACCATGGTGCGCTGGAACGACGGCGCGGCGCGGTGGAAATACATGCACTACGCCCAAGGCCATCCGCCACAGCTGTTCGAGCTGGGCGCGGACCCGTCCGAGCACGAGGACCTCGCAGCGCACCGGCCCGACGTCGTGGCCGAGGCCCGCCGGAGGCTGGCGCGCTGGATGGACCCCGAGGTGATCGACGCCCGCGCCCATGCCGATCAGGCGCGGCGGGTGGCCGAACTCGGCGGCCGTGAGGCGCTCTTGGCCGAGGCGCAGTGGAACTTCACCCCGACGGGGCAAGGCTAAGCCGGTGTTGCCGATCCTTTCGCAGGGCCGGTGCCGGGGAGGGTCGTGTGCGGGGCGGCCTTGCGCGTCACACCTTGCGGAACAGCGTCGCGTAGCCGGTGTCGTCCTTGTGCGGGCCGGTCGCCTTGGCGCCGTAGTATGGGATGTCGGTCAGGGTGAGGTCGGCGATCTGCCCGGCCAAGGCCTCGAACGCGTCCGCGAACCCGGCGGCGTCGTAATGCGCGTGGTTGATCGCCAATGCGATCAGCCCGCCTGGACGCACCAGGCGCAAGAGCGGCGGGAGGCCCTCGGGGCCGACATGGCCCAGCGTGAAGGTGCCGGCGCTGACCACGCCGGCATAGCTGGCCGCGGGCAGCTCCAGACCGTCGAGGATGTTACCGGCAATCAGGTCGCGGTAGACGCCCTTGGTCCGGGCGACATCGAGCATCTCGGGCGTGAGGTCCAGCCCATCAATTGGCCCGATGCCGAGCCGGGCCAGTTCCGCCCCCATCACCCCGGTGCCGGCGCCGAAGTCGAGCACCGGCCCGGCGCCGCCCGCCTCGGCAAAACAGTCGGCCAGGCGGCGGGGCTGGATGTAATCGTTGCCGGCCACATGTTCGCTGTCGTAGCGCGCGGCCCAGTCGGCATAAAACCGGCGCGTCTCTTCGGGCGTGCGGAGCGCCAGGGCGCGTTCGAGGTCGAGCTTCGGCATCGGCGGTCTCCTCTGCCGAAGCCTACTGTGGGACGGGTTCGCGCGGAAGTCCTTATGGCTGGTGTTTGCGCCAGGGCGGCTGTTGCAGGTCGAGAGAGAAGTCGTGCCCATCGCCGACCCGCGGGGTGGCGATCCGACCTCTGATCGGCAGCGCTTTATGGCTGTCGAGTCCGTAGGACCTCAAGCGGTGCGCAAGCCTCGACCAATCGCCACCCCACCCGGGCGGGGCGGCGATGGGCACGGCGGGGCTGCGCCCCTTGAGTCCGTGCCCGGCGCTGGCCCAGAACGTCCGCCGGCGGCATCAGGCCAAACCTGTCCTTGCGGTCGCCTACATCTCCATGATCGGCGCGACTTCGACCGAGCCGCTGCCGTCCTGGACCAGCGGACAGCCTTTGGCCATTTCGTTGGCCGCGGCGTGGTCGGCCGCTTCGACGACCGTGTAGCCCGACAGCGGATTGGCGCCGCCGTTGTCGGCCACGCCACCGGCGCTGACAGTCGAGGACATGCCCACCGGCGCACCGCCATCGACGACCTTGTCGCCCAGCTCGCCATACCAGGCACCCCATTGCGCCATCGCCTTCTCGCCCTCTTCCGGCGTCTCGGGCATCCCGCCCCCGTGATAAGCAAAAATGAATTTTGGCATGGTGCAGTCTCCCTTGGTTGAAATCTAGGCCGCCAGTTCAGCCGTAAGCTTACGCAGGGACGAGGTCCAGCCCATCTCGTGGTTCTGCGCGGTCTCGTCGTCGGGCAGGTCGACATGGCTGAGGTGGAACGCCGTGCCGCCATTCTGCGCCGGCACCAGGCGGATCGTCACGTGGCTTTCCACCCCGCGCACGTCGTTCTCGTCGTGCCAGGCCCAGGTGAAGCCGATCGAGCTCGGTGGGTCCACATGGGTGACCTGCCCCGACACCTTAAACCTGTCGCCCTTGTCGTTCTGCATCACCGACATTCAGGGCCCGGTGCGCTCGAAGGACAGCCGGTGTTCGGGCACGAACAGCCCTTCCGGCCCCCACCAGGTCAGCAGATGCTCGGTCTTCGAGATGAAATCGAAGACCCGCTGCGGGGCGGCGTCAAAATGGCACTCGAGCGTCAGGCCGGGCATCTAGAGCGTGTCCACTCTGAATGGAGTCGGGTAATCACCGCGCCGCCCGAGGCAGCGTTTGCGCCAGTAAATGCGTTCGGGTGGCGCGGTGAATTCAGTTGGATTGGACATGCTCTAGGGCTCCTCTTCGTCCAACGCGGCAGCAAGCCGGTCGAGGCTTTCTTGCCAGAACGCCCGGTGGCTCATCGTCCAGGCGCCGATCGTCGCCACCGCCTGGGGCGCGACGGCGTAGATCCGGCGCTGCCGGTCGACGGTCTGGGTGATCAGCCCCGCCTCGCGCAGCACCTTCAGATGCCGTGAAATCGCCGGCGCCGAAATGTCGGCCACGTCCTGCAGCTCGCCTGCCGACAGCGCACCCTCGGTCAAGAGCCGCTCGACGATGGCGAATCGGGTGCGGTCGCCCAGTGCTGCGAAGGTGGCGACGAGGCCGGGATCATGTATTTCGCTCATCAGTTAATTAACTAATCGCAGAATCGCTTGCCGTCAACCCGCTTGCACTTCGCCGCGCGCCGCCGGACAAGGCGGCATGGACAGGACGCTGTTTTCTTTCGGCCACGGCTATTCCGCCCGCGCGCTGGCGCGGCGGCTGTTGCCCCAGGGCTGGCGCGTGATCGGCACCACGCGGCGCCGCGACAAGGCAGAACAACTGCGGGCCGAGGGCGTCACCCCGCTGATCTGGCCCGGCGAGGACCCGGGGCCGGGCCTCGGCGCGGCGACGCATCTGTTGATCTCGGCCGGGCCGGAAGACGGCGGCGACCCGGTCCTGGCACACGCCCGCGACGCCGTCGCGGCAGCCGCGCCGCATCTCGCCTGGGTCGGGTATTTGTCGACCACCGGCGTCTATGGCGACCACCAGGGCGGCTGGGTCGACGAGACCACGCCGCTCACGCCCACGACCAGGCGCGGGCGGGCGCGGGTCGCGGCCGAGGCCGCCTGGCAGGACCTCGCCGCCGAGACCGGTCTGCCCCTGCACATCTTCCGCCTCGCCGGGATCTACGGGCCCGGCCGCGGCCCGTTCGCCAAGGTGCGGGCCGGCACCGCGCGGCGCATCGTCAAGCCGGGGCAGGTGTTCAGCCGGATCCATGTCGAGGACATCGCGCAGGTGCTGGCGGCGTCGATCGCGCGGCCGAACCCGGGCGCGGTCTATAACGTCTGCGACGACGACCCGGCCCCGCCGCAGGACGTCATCGCCCATGCCGCCGGGCTGCTCGGCCAGCCGCCGCCACCGGAAGTGCCGTTCGACGCGGCCGAGATGACTCCGATGGGGCGAAGCTTCTATGCAGAGTCAAAACGGGTCCGGAACGACCGCATCAAGGACGAGCTTGGGGTCGCGCTGAAATATCCCGATTACAGGGCCGGGCTGGCGGCGCTGCTCGCATCCGAGCAAGCCGGCTAGAGCGCACCCGGTCCCGAGACGGCACCGCGCCACCCGAACGTACGCGCACACGGAAACAGTACCGCGCGCTACCGCGAACGCCCGGGTCCCGTCAGGCTGCCGTCGTCTTAGTTGTTGCCGATGCCGATCACGACGATGGTCAGGAACGCCATCATCACGCCGACCCAGTCGTCGTTGGACGAGGACGCGGCGGTCTCTTCGATGATCACTTCGGGTTCAATCACCGGGGCGCCGTAGCTGCCGGCATGGGCGCTGGTGGCCGCGAGGGAGATTGCTGCTGCGAAAAGGACATTTTTCATGGTACCGCCCCAAGTTTCTCTACACCACATCTAGTACAAATTCCGCCGCAAGGCCACCGCTTTGGCCCGATCATGGCCGCGATGCCACAAGTGTTGAAATCCTGCATCAGGCGCGGCGGCTGGAAATCGAGGTTATCCCCAGGACCTCGAGCACCTTGGCCTCGATATCGGCGGCATTCATCGCCGCAGCGGCGTACATGTCGCGCGGGCTGGCCTGGTCGATGAAGATGTCGGGCAGCACCATCGAGCGAAAGCTAAGTCCCTGATCGAACACGCCTTCTTCGGCCAGCAGATGGGCCACGTGGCTGCCGAACCCGCCGACGGCGCCTTCCTCGATGGTGATCAGCGCGGCGTGGTCGGCGGCCAGGCCCAGGATCAGGTCGCGGTCGAGCGGCTTGGCGAAGCGGGCGTCGGCGACCGTGGGCTTCACGCCCCGGGCGGCCAGCGAATCGGCCGCCTCGCAGACCTCTTTCAGCCGCGCGCCGAAGGACAGGATCGCCACGCGCTGACCCTTGCGCACAATCCGGCCTTTGCCGATCTCGAGCACCTCGCCGCGCTCGGGCATCTCGACGCCGACGCCCTCGCCGCGCGGAAAGCGGAACGCGATCGGTCCGTCGTTATGGGCCGCAGAGGTGGCGACCATGTGCTTCAGTTCCGCCTCATCCGCCGCAGCCATCACCACGAAGCCCGGCAGGTTGGCGAGATAGCCGATGTCGAAGGCGCCGGCATGGGTGGCGCCGTCGGCGCCCACCAGCCCGGCCCGATCGATGGCGAAGCGCACCGGCAGGCGCTGGATCGCCACGTCGTGCACCACCTGGTCGTAGCCGCGCTGCAGGAAGGTCGAGTAGATCGCGCAGAACGGCCTCAGGCCGCCCGCCGCCAGCCCGGCGCAGAAGGTCACGCCGTGCTGCTCGGCAATGCCGACGTCGAAACAGCGCGCCGGAAAGCGCTCGGCAAAGAGGTTCAGCCCGGTGCCGTCCGGCATAGCCGCAGTGACGGCGACGATCCTGTCGTCGCGCACGGCCTCGTCGATCAGCGCCTGCGCGAAGACCTTTGTATAGCTCGGCGCGTTCGACGGCGCCTTCTTCTGCTCGCCCGTGACCATGTCGAATTTCGACACGCCGTGGCCCCTGTCGCGGGCCTCTTCGGCGGGGCCGTAGCCCTTGCCTTTTTTCGTGATCACATGGATCAGCACCGGCCCCGTCGCCCGCGCCCGCACCGTGCGCAGGACCGGCAGAAGCTGGTCCAGGTCGTGGCCGTCGATCGGGCCGAGATAGCTGAATCCCAGCTCCTCGAACAGCGTGCCGCCAACGGTCATGCTTTTCAGCATCTCCTTGGCGCGCCGGGCGCCTTCCTGGAACGGCTCGGGCAGCAGGCTGACCGCGCCCTTGGCCGCGGCCTTGAGTTCCTGGAACGGGGCGCCGGCGTAAAGCCGCGACAGATAGGACGACATCGCGCCGACGGGCGGCGCGATCGACATCTCGTTGTCGTTCAAAATCACGATCAGGCGTTTGCCCATGTGGCCGGCGTTGTTCATCGCCTCATAGGCCATGCCCGCCGACATCGCGCCGTCGCCGATCACCGCGATGGCGTCGCCGAGCCCATGGTCGGGCGCGCCGCCGAGGTCGCGGGCGACGGCAAAGCCGAGCGCCGCCGAAATCGAGGTCGAGCTATGCGCGGCGCCGAACGGGTCATAGGCGCTTTCGCTGCGTTTGGTGAAGCCGCTCAGCCCGTCCTTCTGCCGCAGGGTGCGGATCCGGTCGCGCCGCCCGGTGAGGATCTTGTGCGGATAGCACTGGTGGCTGACGTCCCAGATCAGCCGGTCGCGCGGGGTGTCGAAGACCGCGTGCAGCGCAACGGTCAGTTCCACGACGCCCAGCCCCGCGCCCAGATGCCCGCCGGTCTCGCTAACGGCCGAGATCGTTTCGGCCCGCAATTCGTCGGCGACCCGGCGCAGCTCGGCGTCGCTCAGCCCCTTGAGGTCGGCGGGCGTGCGCACCTTGTCCAAGGTCGGTGTCTTAGGTCGCGTGGCCATCGCTGCCTCGTCTCACATCCGGCGCGAGATAACGAAGCGCGCCGCCTGCCGCAAGGTCTCGGCCGCCGCGCCATAGGGCGCCAAAGCCGCCTCGGCCTCGTCGACCAGCGCCTGCGCCCGCGCCTTGGCCCCGTCGAGGCCCAGGTGCGACACGAAGGTCGCCTTGCCGGCGGCAGCGTCCTTTTGCAGGCGCTTGCCCGCCACCGCGCTGTCCCCTTCGATGTCCAAGATGTCGTCGGCGATCTGGAAGGCAAGGCC
>JAAUYB010153068.1_pt1 | contig 22099 bp, 20 predicted proteins | sample 7278071 | NCBI WGS metagenome assembly JAAUYB01 (sample SAMN14350121, study PRJNA611818) | marine sediment metagenome | isolation source: surface marine sediment (1.8m) | place: French Polynesia: Moorea | collected 2018-08 | reverse complement strand
CGCCTCAGCGACTACGCCGACCGTGTCCGCTATGTGACGGGCGATTCCCGCGAGCTGGAAGAACTTTTGGACGATAGGCAAAGCTTCGATCTGGTGATCACCTCTTATGCGCTGCACCACCTTTCACCCGAGGAAAAGGCCGCCGTGATTAAAGCGGCAACGGGCTTCCTCTTACAAAACGGTTGGTTGATCAATGCCGACCTGATCGTTTCGCCCCACGCTTACATCGAGGACCGCTTCCAAAAGCTACGGATCGAGGACTGTATCAAACGCGCCGATGACAACGACGAACGCTTCAACGATTCCGTGCGCACGCGCAAATATCTGAAGGAACTGGAGGCTCTCGACGGCGACCAGCCGGTCAGCCTCTACCGGGATCTGAGAGCGCTCGAGGCCGGCGGCCTGAGAAACGTCGACGTTTTCTGGTTGGAGACCAGAGAGGCGGTCACCGGCGGGATCAAGTAGACCGGCGCCGGCTCTGGTTCAGAGGTGTTTATGGCTTATGTTAATGACATTGAACTTGGTGAACCCTCGTTTTCTTGGCCACTCTCCCTTTTATGAAGAGCATTTGGGCGTAAGGATCAGCAGGCAGGTTCTTCCGATCATCAAACTCGTTAAGGCACTTATTGGTAGAGTATCGGCATCTTTGGTAAGATGGCAAAAGAGGTTTTTGTGATGATTTCCAAAGACACAGATGCTGAAGCACATGCCGTTCAAATCGAGCTTTTGAAACGCCTGGGTGGATCAGGAAGAGTCGATCTGCCGGCATCGATGAGTGAGCAGGCAAGAGAGATCTCCCGGTCAGGTATTCGTGCTCGTCATCCCGAGTATAGCGAGAAACAGGTCCACGACGCACTGAGCAAAATGCTGCTGGGTGAAGCACTGTTCCGGGCCGTTTTCTCCAAGGAGTGAACCCAAGACCTTGAAACCGGATCATGCTCTTAATATTCTTGTGAACCAACTTGAGAAAGCAGCCATTCCCCATATGATTACCGGGTCTTTTGCAAGCACCTATCACGGTATATCGAGAACCACGCTCGATATAGATGTGGTGATTGATCCAGATTCCGGGAATTTTCCACTTTTTCTTAACGGTCTGGCCCGGAATGGCTTTTATGTGAGCGAAGCCAACGCAAAAGCCGGCGCCGGCTTGGGCCGTACATCGCCGAAGCCGGAACGAGCCGGGCGCCGCCTTCCTTGGGATCCCCCACTTCAAAGAGACCGAGGCGGTGAATTTGGCGGTGACCGTACACCACGGAGGGAAAGAAGGGTCAAGGCTGATGGTGCCGGTGTGCCGGTGGGGAAGCTGTAGTTTACTCGTACCTGGAAGCCATTTTCTTTTACCGCCGCGGGAAAACCATGGAATGTAGCCGGCCAAAATGGCAATATTTTTTTGGAGTCTTTTACCCGTATCTGGGAGCCGTTTCCTTCTGCCGGAAGCACCAAAGTGGTTGATATTCCAAGCCGTTCTTCTGGTTGCGGGCAGGTTTTCTCACTAAAGTAATAGCGCCTGCATCATGTCGAGTAGTCGTTTTTTTGATCCATTTGCCCTTTCGCAGGCCCCGAATTCACGGGAGATAATCGTATTTTTGAGCGCAAAAGATCGTCAACTCGTTACGATCAGTATGAAATATAATAATCAATGTGGATCAATAAGTGGGTCATGGTGAAAAAAATGTATTGACAAGAATAGTGTAATGAGATTAGATAGCAATCACTTTCTATGCCTTTTCAAAACAAAACTCCCTTTGGAGGTTTCCATGATTACTGTCGAACTAGATATCTTTTCAGGCCGCCCCAATCCGGTCTGGCAACTGACTAAGGCCGAAGAAAAGGAGCTCATGGATCGGCTTCACGATGTTCCTTCGCTTGCGGCGCCCAGAGGCCGGGTGACACCCAAGTTGGGCTATCGTGGGTTTGTGATTCGAATGGACGAAGCCGGTATGGGAAAATTGAAGCAGACCGGCATACCCAAGATCTTCCGTATCGGGGGCCTGCCCGGTTCGAGCGACATCGGCGATGCTTCGCTTTCTCTTTTAGAATCCTCGGGAAAGCTGAAACTTCCCGACGACGTGTTTAACGCGGCCGAAGACAAGATTCGTGAATTGGACCAAATGGAAAAGCCCGATCCGGGGGCACTGCTGGTAGAGCCGCCCGCGAAAGATCCGGAGATCCCGGACCAGAAAGGCGTCAACCAATACTGTACTGACTACTACCTGACCAGTTCCAGCAATTTCAGCTTCTGGAATTCTTCCTCATATGTCTATTATAACAACTGTTATAATTATGCTTCCAACTACCGCAACAACACCTTCGCACAGCCGGGTGTTGCGGGCGGTTACTCCTACAGTAGTTTCAGTTGTTCCTCGGTAGGCCCGGGACCAACTTCTGACGGATACTCCGATTACTGCGTTTCCCAGGACAACATCAAGATCGCCCTGGTCATCTGGCCCAATGTGGATTTTCACTTTTACCGCATGTGCTCGGGTTACAAGTGGTGTCACAAAGCGGGCAGTACACCGGCGACCAATGTGGATAACTCGGGGAACACCATCTGGAACCCTGAAACTGCTAACCGAGGTAACTATACCAATTTTTGCGAATACTTCTACGCTTACCGATCCGTGGCTGTAACGCGTTAAAGGTTTGGTTTTTCATGCTTCAATTCCGGCAAATCCTGGTGGGCATTTCATGCTTGGGCCTTTTATTGCCCCTGAAGTGTCAAGGAGCGCCGGTTAGACAAGGAACAGCAACAATGATCTATCATGTGGAGTTGGATATTTTCTCCGGTCGTCCCAACCCCAAGTGGTCCCTTACCGCGGAGGAGACCTCGGATTTCAACGAGCATCTCCAACGCCTGGTTCGCATGCCGGCGGACAAGGCGCCGGAGGCATGGACCGGTTTGGGATACCGGGGCATGATTGTCCGGCCGGAGCATGATGTCGACCATCCCGGCCGCCTCATCCGGCTTTTCTCCGGAGTTGTTGTCATTCAGGATGGAGACCGTACCGTCCATTATGAAGACCCCGGGCAACAGACAGCCCTTTGGCTGCTGGAACGCGGACGGCCGCATCTTTCAACCGAGATCTACGATCAAGTGGAAAAAGCCTTAAAGCAATAGGAGAAAGTGATGAAACGTCGTGAATTCCTCAAGAAATCCTCTGCCGCCGCTATCGGCCTTGCGGCCACGGCCCAATTGTCGGCAGGGAGCAAAAGTGCCGGAAAAACAACGAACGTGTTCCGGAACAACAATGAAACGGCTGATTTAGAAGGTTTCCTGCTGGGAACCGCCGATCGTGCCTTGCACTCCCGGTGACGGTCAACACGGTGCCCGCCCCGGCGGGGGCGGGCCCGAAACTTGACGTCTATTCCTGATGACCGGCTTCAGCTCAATTGTTGCCGGTGATTGGGAAACTTGTAACGAAACCGCTTACGGCAATAATGGGTATGAAAATCGGATGGGATCATCGTATCCACATCAGAACGAGTAAGCAGTTCTTGGGAAAGGATATTCCTTCTGGTTTATATGACCTTAATGGAAAGCATCTTGGCCCCGGCCTAACACCAAAAAAGACCAACTAGAGTCCTTGGCAGAATGGACCCATGGCCCGGAGCCGTCCTCTTCTATGAAGATAATGTGGGCGTAAGGATCGGCAGGTAGGTTCTTCCGCTCATCGAATGCCTACCGCTCCGGCAGGTCGACCATGGCTTCCAGTTGTTTGGGTAGTTTGGGTTTTTTGTCGGTTTTGAAACGGAATCCGTAGGCTCTCATGATTCGGCGGCGGCGGGGCGGGTCGTAGGCTCTCAGGGCGCGTTTCATGTTTTCCGCGATGTCCTGGACCAGGGCTTTTGCCTTCGGTCGGCATTTGTGTATGTCGGTCAGGCACAGGCCGTATTCCTTTTGGGCCCGGTCGACCGCGTGCACCGCCTCGTCGACCGGGGCGACGGCTTCTCGGACCTCTTCCGCGCTCGGGTTGACCATGGGCGGCAGGCCCTGGGACACGGCCAGGCGTTCGCCTTCCAGGATCAGTCTTCCCAGCTCGGCCCATCCGCCGGCCGTTTCTCCCTTGGAGTGTTGGACCTTGCCGTAAGGGAAGTAGTAGGACGGCACCTCCGAGCCGTGTTTCATGCGTTCCGTGCGCAAGGTGACCACGGTCCAGAAGTGGCGCACCGTCATTTCCAATTGCGCCGCTGCCTCGTTGCGCACCCTCACCGCGTCCTTGCGGTTGATGTAGGCCGCCTGGCCCTTCTCCAGGCATTGGAAGTACGGGGTGATGATCTCTTCGAGGTCAGGTACAAAACGTCGCAGCGGTTTCAGGTCCGAGAAAATGGTGTTCATGGTGAACCGGTCTCTCAAGATCATGAGTGTTCTCAAAACTTGTCTGTCCGTTCGCTCTCGTTTTCGTCGCATGCTCTTCGCACTCCTGATCTCGTCCTGTTTATTCCGGTCGTCAAATCACTACCTTTTTCATTGTAACCCAACATTTTTGTTCGAAAAGGTAAACTTATGCGCGGAACATACCACTTCCGCGCCGGCAAGACATGTCTGTCCCGCGGGACATACCACTTCCGCGCGCGCAAGAGTGGTATGTCCCGCGAGACATACCACTTCCGCGCGAGCAAGAGTAGTGTGTCCCGCGGGACATACTACTTCCGCGCCGGCACGACATGTCTGTCTCGCGGGACATACCACTTCCGCGCGCGCAAGAGTGGTGTGTCCCGCGGGACATATCACTTCCGCGCGAGCAACACATGTATGTCCCGTACAAGAAGGTTGTTAAACCCACGGAAAAGACGACCTCCGCGATGAAGGCTCCGCATCTTGGTCCGTGGTCGATAATGCGTATGTGGGAAGGTCCGCATCCCTGAGACGGTTTATGCGGGCATGGTCGGCCATGCCTGGTTTCGTTCGAACAAGGCAGGGCAACCGGATACAAAGAACAGCGTTCTTCGCCTCGAGAGATCACGTCAGGATTCGAGTATGTAGACTCCCGGCCGGTATAGACAACCCGGGGATCCGAGTACACACTCGGCATTACCCGGCGCTACATTTCCGCACGGGGATGTCGTCGCTTTTGCCGGCTTGGATAAGACGGGCGGAACACGGTTTGCTTGTGTCCCGCCTGTCATTTTGCAATCGGGACGCCTCCACATCGATTCCCGGGAGAATGTAGAGACGTCGCCGGAGAAGGCCTGACCGTTGCGTCAGGTTTTGGTTCCGAGCGACCCCGCTTCCCCGGCAGGATGAAGCGGGCCCGCGGATGCTCAGTCGTCCGTGAATAGAGGATTGGTGCCGCCCATATCCGTGGGCGTATAAAGCGGATTGACATTTGCCGAGGCGGCGGCGCCGGCGGATCGGGTTCCACCCGTCAAGGTCTTCATTTCCTGTCGCGTCAATTTATTGAACATGCGGTATCTCCTAGTCGTCGTCAGCATCGAATAAGGGGTTCACGGCGCTACCCGTTTCGGCATAGAGGGGATTCGTATCCGCCATATCGACATCTTGATGGTTGCGGCCGCCTTTGATCGAATGCATTTGTTGTGGATGAAGCAGTTTGAACATGGTTCGTACTCCCGTGGAAAAAATAATATAGCCTTAAGGCATGGACTCATTATACTGACGACCCGCCCCCGACGCGTCCTACAATCAGGGCATCGTCAAATCGGGGGTAGTTGAACGGTGTTGGGTCCTCCGCAAGGGGGCCGGGCTTTCCATGGTTCCGGAGGCATGACACGGTCCAACTGCGCTCTTGGTAACAGATGCCCCGTTTAGTCATTCTTCCAGGTTGTATCAAATCGAAAAGGCGGCCACCCGATGGATGACCGCCTGGTTATTCGGCTTCGATTTCGGCGTCGGCCTGAAATCGAGCCTTCTTTGTTAACGAATTACTTTTTCTGCCCGGGGGAGCCGGGATTTTCAGTTGCCGTACCGCCCGGAGCCGTTGCCGAGGCCGTGCCGCCGGCACCCGGGTTGGTGGGGCTGTTACCGCCGGTGCCGCCGTTAGCCGTCGCCGTGCCGCCCGCGCCCGCTACCGCGGTTGCAGGACCGCCCTGGCCGCCGGGATTGCCCTGGGTGTTGCTGCCGCCGGTACCGCCGTTGGCCGTCGCCGTTCCGCCGCTACCGCCTGCCGTTGCGTTGCCGGCGCCGCCCGTGACACCGCCGTTGCTGGAGTTACCGCCTGTAGCCGTAGCCGTACCGTTGGCGCCGTTGGAGGTTGCCGAACCCGTGCCGCCGGTGCCGCCGTTGCCGCCTTTAGCGTTGGACGAACCGTTAGAACCGTTGCTGGTAGCCGTACCTTTACCACCCTGGCCGCCGTTGTTGGAGTTACCGCCGTTAGCGGTGGCGTTGTTGCCGTTGCCGCCGGCCGTGGAAGTGGCGTTGCCGCCGTTGCCGTTGAAGCTATCGCCGCCCGTTGAATTGGCATTGCCGTCTTGGGCATTCGCATTGGCGTTACCGCCCTTCTGGTCACCGAATCCGTCACCGCCGTCAGCATAGGCCGAGGAACCGTTGCCGTTGGCGCGGGCATCCGCACTGCCGCCGCGACTGTTACCGGTGGCGATCACAATGGCGCCGTCCTTGTTGGAGGATGCGCGACCCGAGCCCCATACGATGGGCACGCCGCCGACAGTACCGCTTGCCGATTCGCAACCCAAAGCCTCCATCCGCGCATTCAGGTTTCGCATGGCCTGGTGCATGCTCTGACCGCCTCGGGGCGACAAACTGGGAGGCGGACCGCCGCTCACTTCAAAGTTATCGTTGACGGCTCGTTCCAGCTCCTCGTCGCAGGGGTCCGGCTCAGTTTCGACCGGTTCTGCATCGATGGGAGTGACATCACCGTCACCCACCGGTGTGGCCACGGCGCCGTCAACGTCGACAACGACTTCAGAGAAGGCGCTGAAGGCGGACAGACCGATGTAATAGACGCCCCTCTCGGGATAGGGGATGACGCAGGTTTCATTGCTGCCCTCTTCGAAGGGGCGACAGTCATAGCTGTCGGCCGTAGGGAGGAAGCCCTGTGCGGTGTACAAATCCACATCGCCGGAACCGCCGCTCACGGTGATTCTCAGTTCTTCAACGCCTTCTTGAACCTCTAACTTGTAGTAGGTCCAGCTGTTGGCTTTCCCACTGAGTCCGAAGTGGGTCTCACCGTCGCGAAAAGAGTCCTGGCTCATGGCCGGCGCAAGGCACAGGGCCAGAGCCGACAAAACAAACAGTTTCATTTTTTACTCCGTAGATATACTTTCACTAAGAAAGGTGATGAAAGAGCGCGGCCGGGCCGCGCCGACAGAACCGACCTGTCTGAGTCGCGACGTTGTATGGAAAGGGGAGCGCCTGAAAAAGGTGGCTTAAGGGAGTAATCGTTCTCCGTCAAGCTATTCAGTGCTAAATAGATTAATGACGACTCATGCCAAATCAGAAGGCCGATGCAGGGTGCATTATAACACAAAGTAGCGATAAAGCCAGTACCCGTGGAATTGTTTGTGTGCGTGAAATCACAAGATGTATTGTAACCTTCACTGAAGCGAGTCTATGTGTAAACCTCGGGCGAAGCTTCCGATCAGCCCTCTCTCAGCGTGCGCAGGTGGGCAGCGACTGAACTCGCCAGGCCTTTGAGGTCGTAGCCTCCTTCCAGTACGGATAAAATGCGACCTTGAGCGTGATCATCGGCGACGGAGGCCACCAAACGCGTCATTTCCGCAAAGCCCTCGTCAGTGACACGCATGGAACCCAGCGGGTCCAGATCGTGAGCGTCGAATCCCGCCGAGATGATCACCAGATCCGGCCTGAAGGTATCGCCGATGTGTTTCAGGTCGGCTTCCATGGCAACCAGGTAATCGCGGTCGCCGGTCCCCGGGGGCAGCGGCCTGTTGAGCGTAAAGCCCTCACCCTTGCCGTAGCCGCGTTCGCCGCTAGCGCCGGTGCCCGGGTAGAAGGGGAACTGATGGGTGCTGTAATAGAAGACCTCGCTGCTTGTTTCGAAAATTTCTTGGGTGCCGTTGCCGTGATGCACGTCCCAATCCACAATCAAGACGCGAGAGGCCAGGTCGCTGTCAATGGCCGCCTGCGCCGCGATGGCCACGTTGTTGAAGAGGCAGAAACCCATGGCGCGGTTACTTTCGGCGTGGTGTCCCGGCGGACGCACACCGCAAAAGACTCGGGATAACCTGCCCTCCCGCATCTCGTCCAGTCCGGTCAGGGCGGAACCGGCGGCATACCATGCGGCTTCCAGCGAGCGGGCGCTGACGGGGGTATCCATGTCCATGCCGCGTCGGCCGGAAGTGATGGTGTCGATGACATGGCGGACGTGGGATTGCCTGTGAACGGAAGCGGCCTCTCGTTCGGTAGCGGGTCGTGCCTTCAGGGTTGCCAGATCATCCCATAGTCCGCATTCGGTCAGGTGCTTGTTGAGATATTCCAAACGGGCAATGCGTTCCGGGTGCCCGGGTCCCGTATCGTGTTCCAGACAAACGTCCGGACTGATATAACCGACATCATTCATGGGAGTCCTCGCTCGATTCGTGATAAAATAGAGTTGTTTGTTATCAAACCGCTGTAATGTTCGCACAGCCGGATAACAGATCACGGCCTCGTTTTTTTGTCGCGACCTGGTTATCCGGCCTTTTCTTTAGGCTCTAGTGTTTTTACCACTGATTCATGCTGATCGGTAGCCGTTAAGACCATTTCGTCTTACTCCGAATCATGCGGCGGGTTGGTCTTGGGAGACGGTGACCGGTACGCCGTTGACCGCGGCGTTGCCCGATAATTCGTCCATCAACAGGTGATCGGTCAGGTCGTTGATGCTGACGCCCGGGTTGGTCGCGGCTACGTTAAGGCGGGCGCCCTTACGGCCGTGACCCCAGCCGTGCGGCAGGCTGACCACGCCGGGTTTGATGTTGGTGGTTGCCTTGACCGGGGTGGTTACAGAGCCGGTTCGGGAGGTAACGCGTACGGTGGCGCCGTCTTCCAGGCCCAGTTCAGTCAAGTCGTCGGGATGCATGAACAACTGATTGCGCGCGGGCCCTTTGATCAGGCGTTCGCTGTTATGCATCCAGGAATTGTTGCTGCGCAGGTGCCGGCGGCCGATGAGCACCAGGCCCTCGGCGGGTTTGTCGAGGCGGGTATCCAGGCGCTTCAAGTCACCGGTCAGGGCCTCGGGATTGCAGAGAATCTTTTTGTCGGCGGTGAAAAGCCGGTTGGGTAGGCTGGGTTCCAACGGGCCCAGGTCGATACCGCTGGGATTTTCCCTGAGCGAATTCAGGGTCAGCGCCAACGGGTGTCCGACCACGGGGCCGTAGGGTCCGTGGTTCAGCCCCATGTCCAGCAGCATGTGCGGCGGAGGCAAGGGGACCGGGGGCGAGTTGCCCAGTGCTTTGGCCAGGCGGTTGCCCAGGTCTCTCATGATTTCCCAATCGTGTTTGCTGTTCTCCTGTTTGGGTAGAATCGGCGAACTGTAACGGGCGGTATTGCGAACGGCCAGGACGTTGAAAACAATGTCGTAGTGATCGCGCTCCAAGGGGCCGGAAGGCGGCAGGATGATGTCGGCAAGGCGGGTGGTTTCGTTGATATAGCAGTCGATGGAGACCATGAATTCCAATTGCCCGAAGGCCTTCTCCAGGCGGCTGCCGTTGGGAGTGGACAGCACCGGATTGCCGGCAACGGTCACCATGGCGCGAATTTGACCTTCCCCGGGCGTCAGGATTTCCTCGGCCATGGCGCTTGCCGGCAGCTCGCCCGAAAACTCCGGCAGTTGCCGCACGCGGCTGCGCCAGGCGTCGAAATGCCCGGGCCGGCTCATGGGCCCGGCCAAGGTGTCCAAAGCGGGTTTGGTGAACAGGACGCCGCCCTTGCGATCGAGGTTTCCGGTGGCGATATTGATGATTTGAATCAGCCACTGGCACAGGGTGCCGAATTCCTGGGTAGACACCCCCATGCGGCCGTAGCAGGCGGCGGCCTCCGCGGCGGCAAAGTCCCTGGCCAGGCGGCGTATTGTATCGGCGGGAATACCGGTCACGGCAGCGGCGCGTTCGGGCGTGAAAGGCTTCAGGGCCTCGGCGACCGCGTCCAAACCGGTCAACATATCGGCCAGGCGGCCGGGTTTGGCCAGGCCCTCGCTGAAGATGTTACCGGCCATCGCGGCCAGCAAGGCGGCATCGGTGCCGGGTTGAATGAAGTGAAACTCGTCGGCCAGTTGGGCCGTCTCGTTGCGGCGCGGATCGATCTGCACCAATTTGCCACCGCGCTCTTTCAAGTCAAGTAGGCGCCGGCGTACATCGGGCACCGTCATCAAACTGCCGTTGGAAGCCAGGGGATTGGCGCCCAACATGAGGAAGTATTGCGTGTGGTCGATATCGGGAATGGGGACCAGCAGTTGGTGGCCGAACATCCAGTAACCCAAGAGTTGATGCGGCATCTGGTCCACGGAGGTGGCGGAGAAACGGTTGCGGGTTTTGATCTGTTTCAGGAAGAGGTTGCTGTGCGTCATGTTGCCGTAGTTGTGCACATTGGGATTGCCCGCGTAGATGCCGACCGCGTTACCGCCGTGCTCGGTTTTAATCGCGGCGATGCGGCCGGCCACCTCATCCAGTGCGGTATCCCAATCGATAGCTTCCCACTGATCGCCGTTGCGGCGCATGGGTGCGCGCAGGCGGTCGGGGTCGTTTTGCAGGTCGCCGATGGCAACGGCCTTGGGGCAGATGTGGCCTCGGCTCAGCGGGTCGTTCTTGTCGCCGCGAATTTGGGTGACCTGATCCCCTTCCATATCGATTTCCAGGCCGCACATGGCCTCACAGAGATGACAGGTGCGAAAGTGGGTTTGGGGCATAACCGTCTCCTCTACCGGAAAAACCCGGCCGGTGTTGAATTATTATTCACCATCTTACAACAAGGACCCGCGTATGTCTCGACTAGATGAACCGGCGGGTGTCGTGTTTTTCTTCTCGCATCAATCCAACCCGGCCGCCATGATGTTCCTGGGAAAATGAAACCGTTGCCGTAAAGACCGGGGGTGATGTCGGCTTGATTTGTCGGGCCGGGCTGGGTTATGGTTGACTGCTTTTGCTTGAATCATCGGCTTGTGAGGGAACCCCATGATCGATTACAAGGAATTTGTTCGCGACATCCATGACTTTCCCAAGGAAGGCATCGTCTTTAAAGATATCTCGCCCCTGTTGGCCAATCCCGGCGCCTTGCACGGCGCGATCGAGGCCATGGCCCAGCCTTTTATTCACGATCAGATCGACCTGGTGGTCGGCATCGAGTCTCGCGGATTTATGTTCGGGCCCGGCGTGGCCTATCACCTGGGCTGCGGTTTCGCTCCCGTTCGCAAACCCGGTAAACTGCCTCATGACACCCATTCCATTTCCTACGATTTGGAGTACGGCACCGATACCCTGGAAATCCATATCGACGCCATTCACCAGGGCAGCCGCGTGCTCATCGTCGACGACCTCCTGGCCACCGGCGGCACCGCCACGGCCACCAAACAGTTGGTGGAAAAAGTGGGCGGTGATCTGGTGGGTTTCAGCATGGTTATCGAACTCGGGTTCCTAAGTGGTCGTCAGAAACTCGGTGATACCAAGTTCCATGCCCTGATCAGCTATTGAGCTTCAGGCTCTAGGGCTGAATCGCGACCGTCACCGTTTTGGAGGTCACCGCCGCGTTGGGGAACCGGACCTGGAAGGTGTGGGTTCCCGGTTCCATGGGCCAGCGGACTTCATAGGGGTAACCGACGCGTCGGAAGGGTTTGCCGTCCACGTACCAGACCACTTCCGGCACGTTGGGCGCGACCTCGGCGCGCAAAGCCAGGGTTCGGTAGGCGGCGGGAATACCCGGGTCCAGAATCAGGCGCGAGCCGTCGGCCGGATTGCGGACATCCAAGGCAATTGCCCGGGCGTCTGCCGCCGGCGGCGGATCGTAACCCCGGCGCGCCGCCCAACCGGCATATCGCGGCGGCAGCACCACCCCGGGCACCGTCGTCACGTGCTCAGCGGGAGTATACGGCGTGGCGGCTGACCCCGTCTTGCGATCGACGGCGTAGAGGCGGTGCACCGTGTTGGATTTCAGTTCCGTATCCTCGGACAGCCATACCAACGCCGGGGATTTGCAGTGTGGCGTTGCCGCTTCGCCGGAAAGCGGACAGACCTTGACCGCCCGATAGCCACGAGGCAGCGGGAAGGGTTCCTCGCCCACGCCGCGACCGGCCTCGGGTTGCAGGGCCGTCAATATCTCCTTGACCAGTTTCGCGGCGTCCTTGCCGCTTACCTTTTTCATTTCCAGGTGGTCGGGGTGACCGATCCAAACGCCCGCCACGTAACGCCGGCTGTAGGCAACCGCCCAGGCATCGCGATAACCCTGGGAGGTTCCGGTTTTAACGGCCGCGGGAAAGGCGTTTTCCAAGGGACCGCCGCGTGAGAAGGAAGGCAGGCGCAATTGCGGATCGCTCAAGAAGTGCGTCACCTGGCGAACCACATCCTCCGACATCCGGCGTTCCGGCTCCGCTTCGCCCTTTGCGGGCAGCCATCTCAGCTGAAAGGCCAGACCATCGTTGGCCAGGACGCCGTAGGCGGTCACCAGTTCCTCCAGGGTCACATAGGCGCCGCCGATAGCCAGGCCCAGACCATAAAAGGAGGTGGGCCGACCGTCGCTCAACAGACCCAGTTCCCGCAGGCGAGCCGCGCTTTGTTCCAGACCGCACGTCTGCAATACCTTGATTGCCGGAATATTACGACTATTGGCCAGAGCTTGACCGTAAAGCATGGGGCCCAGGTAACCGTCGTCGTAATTGCGGGCGGCATAGTGACCGCCTTCATAGGTCAGGTTCAGGGGCAGATCGGGCAAGACGGAGGCGGCATCGAACAGGCCGCGCTCCAAACCGTAGGCGTAGATAAAGGGTTTCAGGGTGCTGCCGGAGGAACGGGGCGTGTCGGCGTAGTTGATGGAACCCGCGTAGGTCTCGTCGGCATAGAAAGCGGAGCCCAGGTAGGCGCGGATCTCGCCGGTTTCACGTTCAGCGACAATGACCGCGATATTCCCCGCACCCAGGGGCCGCAAGGCTGCGATGGTCTGGTCGGCCAACTTGTTGACCAGGTCTTGCATGTCCAGGTCCAGGCCGGTGCGAATGGGTTTTCTCGTGTCCGGGTTCTGTCGGTGTAGCTTCAATACGGCGTGGTAGCTGTGCCCGGGGCGCACCTCGCGCTTGGGAATGGTGAGCATGTCCAGCTGTTGTAAAGCGAGTGTCTTTTGTTCGTCGTCCAGCTTGCCGCGTCGATGGAGGAGTTGGAGCACCAGGCGGGCTCGCGCCTTGGCCCGTTTCAGGCCCTTGGCTTTGTATAGGTTGAAGCGTCCCGGCGCCTTGGGCAACGCCGCCAACAGGGCGCATTCCGCGAGGCTTAAATCCTGGACCGGTTTTTGGAAATAGCGTCGTGCGGCGTAGACCACGCCGTGCATGCGGTTGCCCTGCGGCACGATGGTCAGATAGTGGTTCAAGATCGCCTGGCGGCCGAATCGGCGGACCAACAACCGGGCGGTGACCATCTCGTGCAGCTTGCCCCGGTAGGATCGGGCTCCGGATCGCTGCATACGCGCAACCTGCATGGCCAGGGTGGAACCTCCCTGCCTGGGCCGCCCTTTGAGGTTGTTGAGGATTGCGCGCGCCATCCCGCGAAAGTCGACCCCGCCGTGGCGATAGAAACGGTGATCCTCGATGGCCAGGAAGCTTTGAACCAACCGGTCCGGTATGTCCTGGGCGGGCTGGAACCCCAGGCGCTCGTCCTCGCCCTCGGAGAGAAAACGTCCGTGGCGATCTTCAAACAGCGGTGTCGGCTTCGGGCTGACAAGCTGAATGCGTCCACGCAGGGACAGAAAAAGATCCAACGCCGTGACGGCGATCAGGGCAAGGCATGCAACGGCAATGCGACGGCGGTGTTTGTAAAGGCGTTTCAGCAAATTCACCTCTTCAGCATCTCATAAAATTGGAAGGGCGCCAAGAGGCCCGCTTACCGCGGCTGCAATTATTAGGACGGAAATGAACCGGTTTTGGTCGACCATTATGGATAAGTAACGCGGGTTTCGGTATTTCATTAAAATGCACCACATTGCATTTTTGGGATTGGATTTGCCCCCGACGGCAAATTATAATGTCTGACCGGCAAAATTTCTCCTCTTTGCCGCTATGCGTCAATGAATGGGTAATGACCATGAGCTTTTTCAAGAAGATCTTCAAGAAGGACCCCCAAAAAGAGTTGGACCGCGCTGTCTCCTTACTGGCGCGCGGCGATGCGGAGCGGGCATTGAAAATTGCCCTCAGGGTTGCCGCCGCCGACGGACCCATGGCTGCACGCGCCGGCGACCTGGCGGCCCGGGCTCGCGATGACCTGGTCCAGGAAATGATGCGCAACGCCACGCGCTCCGAATCTGCCGGAGCCTTCGGCGATGCGGCCGATTGGCTGGAAGCGGCTTGTGAACACGAATCCGGCGAAGATGAACTGGATGATCTGCGCCTGCGCATCGAGGACCTGCGCAAGCGGGCCGAGGCTGAACCGGAAGTGGAAGAGGTTCCCATTCCCCCCGAGGTGGAGGATGTGGAAGAGATCGACGAAGAACAATATTTCCAGGCCGTGGTCGGCACTCTGCGTCCGGATATCGCCGAACGTTATGAAAACGCGGGTGAAGCCTTCCGCAAAGCTTTCCTGAAGCGAGAACAGAACCGCCTGACGGACGCCGCCCAAGACCTGGAAGACCTGAGGGCCGCCAACCCGGACGACCCCTTGATCAAGTTGGAAGCCGCGCGTTGCGCCCTGATGCGCGACAAACCCGAGGAGGCGCGTGAGTTGGCCGAGGCCGTTTGGGGTCACTTCGGCGACGAAAGCCTGGACCTGGCCCATATGCTCTCGGTCCCCGCCGTCTGGGCCGAAGCCATGTTGCGCCTGGAACAGCCGGAGGAGGTCAGTCGCCGCCTGGCTCCCATCGCCGCTAATGATCGCGGCAACGCCCATTTGACCATGCTTTATGCAAGTTCCCTGGAATTGTCCAAGCGTTTGGAAGAGGCCGTGGAAGTCCTGGCCCCCGCCCGCAAAGCTTTTCCCGGAAATCCCTGGTTCCCCTTTCACCTGGCCCGGACGTTGGACGAGTTGGGCGACTGGGAAGAAGCGATCAGCTGCCTGGAGGCGTCGATCGCGCCCAGTTGCGCCGGCGGAAGTTGCAACCGCCCCCGCAAACACACGCCGTCCATTCGCTACCTGATTGCCTTGTACCTGGGACACCAGATGGAGACCGAGCGCGTGGGCGAACTGCTGTCCCACCTGGAAGAAGCCTTGAACGGTCAATTCCAGGGCGAGGACCTGCGCATGATCGCGGCCTACCATCGCCAAATGGGTGACGAGACCGCCGCTACGGAAGCGGAAGCCGCCGCCGAACGCCTGCCGGTCTGACAAATGGACAAAAATTTACTGGAAGCTTTCCGCGCGGAGGCCGCGGAACTGGACAAGATCGATCTGGAGGTCTACCACGCGCACGGCCGTGATCCCCTGCAGCCCATTTTCGGCGAGGGTGATCCCCGCTGCCGCATCGCCCTGTTCGGCCGCGATCCGGGACGCGAGGAAGTGCGTCACCAGATGCCCTTTATCGGCGCGGGCGGGCAGAAGATACGCGGGGTATTGCAGCAGGAACTCCACGGTGAACCGTTGCGCAACTTCGAGGATTCGGTGACGGTGGGTAAACACGTCTTCTGGGCCAACACCTTGCCTTACAAACCATTGGGTAACAAGGCCTGGTCCATGGCGGCCAAGAAACGGTTTCACCCGTTGGTGTCGCGCATGCTGATGACCGGTTGGCAGGGCCGCGAGATCATCACCCTGGGGCGCGAGGCCTTCCTGTGGTTCGGCATCGGTAGGGATCGGTCGGCGCGTCAACAGTTGGAAGCCTTTTGGAAAAGGGAGGATCGCTTCAGCGCGTCCCTGGACTGGACGCTGACGGCCCCGGATCACGAGCCGCGTCCCGTTCGCCTGCATCCACTGCCGCACCCCTCGCCGTTGAACGCCGCCTGGTATGCTCGCTTCGACGGACTGTTGGCGCAACGGTTGAGAGACCTGGACTTGCGGGCGGATCACCGGCTGTCGACCTGATCTCCGATGCTTTTTTGGGGTTTCCGCGAGAGCCGGTAGAGCGCAAACGCCAACAGCGGCAACTGGATGAAGGTAGGTAGAAAGGGCGTGATTTGAAACGCCTCGGCTTGCAGGTATTCGTCCACATGATGAGGCCCGCTGTTGACCTGGGGAAGCAGCCACCAGGCATAGGCAATCACCTTCAAAAAGCCGGATTCCAGGTAGGGCAGAACGTATAACCGCAGGTGCTCCATGTAATCGGAAGCAGCCCAGGCCAGGGCGTAGAGTACGGTCAGAATTTGGGGTTGGAGCCGGCGTTTGAAAACCAACAACCACAGATGCAGACAAATCAACCACAGGGAAAGCAGGAACAGGGCAACCAGGCAGGGCCATAATCCGCGAGCGCCCACGATCAGGCCGGCAAGTAACGCGGGCGCCAGTAACAGCAAGGGAGCCAGCGCAACCGTTACCGAGAAACCCTTTTCCTTTTCGTGGAGAACGGCCGGGGGCAACAATAATAAAACGGGCATCACGATACTGCTCAAAGTCGCCAGGAGTCGGGGTAAATTATATTCCGCGATCTCCTGGCCCAGCACCACCAGGTTCCCGTCCTCGAAGCGCAGGAGGGTGAGAATGACCAGTGCGGGAAAACAGCCGGCGATGACAAGAAGCAAGGGGATTCGAACACGCGTCATGGAGACCCCTCGTGAGGTTCATTCGAACCCGCCCGCTGCTCCGCGCGATGAAGGTTGAACAGGATGAACGCATGAATCCCCAAGGCAAAGACGTGATAACCCAGAATGTGATTCCAGGGCCCGGTCATCCAGGCATAGACCGGGCCGGGCACCGCCGCCAGGGCTACCACGGCGGGCGCCAATTGTCCGGCCCGCGCTTTCATATGTCCGGCAACTCCGAAGAGTATCAGGAGCAGGGTCATGGTGCCGCCCACGCCGGACACGTGCTCCGGGTCCATGGCCGTATTGAAGCCGCCGAAAATAATGGTCAGCGTGATCGCAACGGCGACCAGGTTGACGGCAATCACCAGAGGTACGGCTTGTTTCAAGGCAAAACTCCTGATGAGGAGGTTATCGCAACGCCCGGCCTATGACCAGTTCTCGATGACCTCTACGAATTTGGTCAGGAAGGTGTTGGTGTGCCAGGCGTCCAATACGCGGTGGTCGATACTCAAGGTGACGAAGGCGCGGGGTCGGATACGCATCACGTCTTCGCCGTTTTCCTGTTCCACCACGACTCGTTTCTCCAGCTTACCGATTCCCAGGATGGCCGACTGCGGCTGGTTGATGATGATGGGCGTCGCGATCAGGGTGCCGCTGACACCGTGATTGGAGATGGTGAAGGTGCCGTTGGACACGTCCGAACGCGCCAGGGTCCCCTCGCGGGCCCGGTCCGTCAGGTCCTGCAGTTTCTCGGCGATGCCGAACAGGTCCAGGTCCTGCGCCTTGTGGATGACCGGGACGATCAAACCCTTGTCCTCCAGCGCCGTGCCCACGCCGATATTGAAGTCCTCGAAGATCTCCAACGCGTCCTCGCCGTAGCTGCTGTTGGCTTCCGGCACCTTCTTCAGCGCCTCCACGGAAGCAGCCGTGAAATAGGCCGTAAAGGTGAGGTTGACGCCGCGCGCCTTGAACTCTTCTTTGTGAGCCTTGCGGTGGGCGATGACGGCCGACATATCCATCTCGAAGACCGCGGTCACGTGCGGCGCGGTGTGCAGCAGGCTTTGGACCATGTGGTGGGCAATGCTCTTGCGCATCTTGTCGTGCGGCACGATGCGGCTGGGCGCCTGAATCTTGGGGAATCCCGCCGCGGCCTTGCGGTTGTCGGTTTTGGCCACATGGTCCAGGACGTCGTCGCGAGTGATGCGTCCGCCCGCGCCGGTGCCCCGGACCTGGTCCGCGGTCAAACCGTTGTCGCGCAACAGCCGACGCACCACCGGACTCATTCTCAGGCTATCGCCCTCGGCGCCTCTGCCCCTGGCCGGCTCGCGTTTGGCCGGGGTCTGTTTGGCCGGTTCCGCCTTCCGGGTTTTGGGTTCGTGAGCGGCGGCCTCACCGTCCAGGGCAAGCAAGCCCAGCACCTGGCCGGGACCCACTTCCTCGCCTTCTTCGACGAGAATTTCCACCAGGGTGCCGTCGGCCGGGGCGGATACCTCCACGTTGACCTTGTCCGTCTCCAACTCTACCAGCGGCTCGTCTTTTTCGACCTCGTCGCCCACGTCGTTGAGCCAGGTGCCCACGGTGGCGGAGGTGCCCTCCTCATGGTCCTCGGGTACGCGAATTTCTATGGTGTTTGCCATGGTCTCCCTCAAATCTCGATCACTTCAATCATTTTGTCGGTGATGGCGTCCACATTGGGCACCACCGCGTCCAGCAGGCGGGGGTTGTGCGGGCTGGGTACGTCCGGCATGGTCAGGCGCGAGACCGGCGCGTCCAGGTCAAAGAAGGCTTCCTGCGCAAGAACCGCCGCGATTTCCGCCCCGAATCCCGCCGTCAGGTTGTCCTCGTGCACAATCAGGCAGCGGCCGGTTTTGCGCACGCTTTCCAGGACGGCCTCCCGGTCCCAGGGGCTGATGGTGCGCAGGTCCAGGATTTCGATTTCGGCGTCGATACGGTCGGCAGCGGCGACGCAACGCTCTACCATGGCGCCCCAGGTCACCACGGTCAGGTCGAAGCCCTCCTGAAGACATTTCGCCTTGCCGAACGGCACCACGAAATCGTCGCCGGGATAAGGTCTCCGGGCCCAGGCTCCGTCCAGCAGCGAGCGGTGTTCGAAGAAGATGGTGGGATCGTTGGCGCGCATGGCTTCCCGCAACAGGCCCACGGCGTCTTCCGCGTTGCTGGGAAAGGCCACCCGCCAGCCGTAGGTGTGGGCCCACACCACCTCGTGACATTGGCTGTGCCAGGGATCGCCGCACTTGAAAAACCCGCCGGGGACGCGAATGACCATGGGCGCAGCAAAGCGGTTGTTGGTGCGCCAGCGGATGGTGCCCGTGTCGCTGATCTGCTCGTGAGCGGGATCGGCGTACTTGCGGAACTGGATCTCGGGCACCGGCATCAACCCGGCGGCGGCCATGCCGACGGAGCGGCCGATGATGCCTTCCTCGGACAAACTGGTATCGAAGACGCGGCCCTCGCCGAACTCCGCGTGCAGGCCCATGGTGGCCGCGTGCACGCCGCCCTTGGGTCCCACATCCTCGCCAAAGACCAGTAGCTTGGGGTTGACCTTCAATTCCGACTGCAAGGTGCGGCGAATCGCCTTCACCATGTTGATACGGCTGCCTTCAGGTTGCGGCGTTTCCGTGGTCTCGGGAAACGACATGCCCTCGGGCGCCAGACCGCCGCGAATTTGCAGGTCCGGGGAACCGTCGGCTTTGGTTTCGCTGAAGACATGGCGGTGGACGCCGGCGGGGTCGGGCTCGGGTCGAGCCAGGGCCGCTTCCAAGGCCGCTTGCATATCGGCTTGAGCCCGCTTTTCGCAATCGGACCACCATTCCTCGCTGTAACCGGTGGCCAGCATATACGCTTTCAGCCGAGGCAACGGATCGCGTGCCCGTTCATCCTCTACAAATTCTTGAGGTTTATAGGCCTGAGTGTCCTGGCCGCTGTGCCCGGAGAGCCGCACCACGTTCAGGCGCAGCAGGCAGGGACCGTTCTCGCCGCGCACATGCCGGACAGCTTCTTCGATAAGCGGGGCGGCTTCAGCCGGGTTGGTGCCGTCACCCTCGATGATGTGCAGGTTCTTGAAGGAGGCCAGGTTGGCGGCGATATTACCGCCCGGCGTTTGATAATCGGAGGTAACCGAGATGCCGTAACCGTTGTCTTCTATATAGAAGAGCATGGGCAGCTTCAAGGTGGTCGCCATGGTGAGCGACGCCCAGAAACCGTTGGTGGCCACGGAACCGTCGCCGCCGAAGACACAGCCCATGGCGCCGCGCCAGCTTTCCTCGCCAAGCACATCGCGGCGGTAGGTTACGGCCTGCGCCCAACCGGCAATCGGCGTATACTGCGAACCCACGCTGCCGCTCATGGGCAAAACCACGGCGCCGTCGGCCTCCGGCAGGTTGCAGACCACGCCGATATCGCGACCGTCGCTGAAACCGTCGGACTTCATCAGCGGTCCGGCCATGGCGTCCTCGATGGACAAACCCAGCGACAAGAGCAGGGGACGCGAGCGATAGTAACCGCCGGCGGCATCGTGCGGATGGGTGAGCTTGCTGCCGATCATGATCTGGGCCAGATCGTGACCGCGCGCGGAGAACTGGTAGAGCACCTTCTTCTGAGGCACCAATTCCTGCTCTTCGATGTCGTCGATTGCCCTGGATACCATCATTAGATAAGCGATTCGTTCCCAGTTAAACTCAGGCTCCTGGTCGGCATTCGAAACATCATGGGTCATAAGCGCAAAACACCTCTTGAGAAATGGAAATAGACGCCGGCGGGGTAGCGTGAGAGTTGCTTTAAAAAAAGCACGCTCCATTATAGGGAGGGTTCTGTTCAGGCGCAAGAGTACGCCGAGACGTGGAACGCCGGCGGTTGCCGCAAGTTGGGAAAACGGTCCTCGAAAAGTAAGAAACACCGGTCTGCCCCCCGGACATCGATCCGTCTATGAACCCGAGGGCGGCACCATTCCCGGGGGGAGGTATTGTTAAAAAAGAAAACACAACATCATGCCCGAGAATCACGCTGCCAAGACTTGAAAACGAGGTTTTCCGACCGGAAACAGGCCGGTTCGGATCACTGAAAGGGCTATCATTCCCGAAAAAGAGTGCTGATGCCGGTTTATTTCACAACTTCCGCCCCGGATTCGCCCCTACCGCATCACGACCGGACGGCGCCAATCCCAAAAATACAACCCCAATTGGATTTTGGTTGGGCAGTTTTCCGGGATTGGAACCACCTGACGATCGCAAAGGTGGTTCCGTTCCTGGGAACGGAACCCCTCTTGAGTCGCTCAGGTATACCTGTTCCCGGGAATGGTGCTACCTTCGGCAGTTCCAAGTAGGCCTTTTCCCGAGAAGATGACCAGTTTCGCCGTAAAAAATGGCCCGCTATGTAAAAAACTTGATGATTTTGTAGTCGCTCACGCCAATCACGCTCAATAAGGGTGTCTTTTTCAAAAATCAACTACGCTGCTCTTTTGTCAGCCTGCGCGAGGATAAAATCCCGGCCAACTCTGTCATGAGTTATTTAGGCGGCATCGAAACACCCAGGTTACCCTGTTTGAAGAAAGGCGGATCACTCTTTTAGCCTTCTGCCTCTGGGTCGATATCCGGGAGTGTATAGCCGAAGGCTTGGAGTGGTCGGCAAATTTCATATATGCGGGGTAGAGGTAGTTTCAGTCTTTTACTTGCATTAAGGAGATGTTCTTTGGTGAAGCCGGTTTCAAGCCAGGGAGCTCTTGAATTCCGATATTTTGAGAGAAGGAGAAGAGTCTCTCGTGTGGTTTGAAAAGAGCCCCACTTTTCCAAATCAATCGCAGGGAATGTATAGCCGAAGGGCTTGAGGGTTTGGCAGATTTCATAAATACTGTAAATGGATTTATTCAATTTTCCGCTTGCGGCTAGGATATGAATCATTGAAAATCCAGTTTCGAGCCAAGGAGCTCTCGCATTTAAGTCTTTTGAAAGGAGAGACGACGCTTCCTGAGCGGTTTGGAAAGAACCCCACTCATTAAGATCGATCTCAGGGAGCTTATAGCCAAAGGCTTGCAGTGGTTGACAGATTTCATAAACACGGGAAATGGGTTTACTCAATTTGCCACTCGCGATTAGGATATGAATCATTGAAAATCCAGTTTCGAGCCAGACCCAGTCCGAAATGGATTGATAGGAACCATCGCCACTTTTACGTTCAGGCTACTGATTCACAACATGCTCGAATTAACTAGAAATCAAAGCAGCATGCTGGTTTGAAGGAGCTTATAGCCGTGCTAAAGTTGGGCCGACACTATTTGGAGGCTCATGATGGCAACCGACTCACTT
>JAAUYB010113543.1_pt1 | contig 22146 bp, 15 predicted proteins | sample 7278071 | NCBI WGS metagenome assembly JAAUYB01 (sample SAMN14350121, study PRJNA611818) | marine sediment metagenome | isolation source: surface marine sediment (1.8m) | place: French Polynesia: Moorea | collected 2018-08 | reverse complement strand
GGCAGAAAATGAAGGGAAAACCTACATTGAAGTTGATAGATTTTTTCCTAGTTCTAAGACTTGTCATGTTTGTCTAAATCAAGTTGATAATCTACCTCTTGATATTAGAACTTGGACTTGTGAGCATTGTCAGACCAATCATGACCGTGACATAAATGCCTCAATAAATATCAGAAATGAAGCCTTACGGATACTCTCGTTAGGAACTAGCGAGACTGCCAATGGAGGGAGTGTAAGACGGCTGGGGGGTAGGATTTCTTGCCTCTTAGACGCAACTCCCGATGAGATTGGAAGCCCCAACTATAATCTTTGATTTAGTTGGGGTAGTTCACATACTCCACTAATTTCTGGGTAATAAATAACTTAAAGCCATTCCTGTTTGCCCTCCTACTAAGGTCCAGGCCACAACTAATCCGATAACTTCTCCCAAAAAAAGGTGAGTGATTGAGTACAATATCCCTCCTACTATCCATCCGATTGATAATCCCAAAGACCAACTAATGCCACTAATAAGAATCCAGAGATAACTTTTAGATAAAATGGGCTTTAAGACTAACCATTGCCAACACCCCACCCATATTCCTGTTATCCCTCCTAACATTAATCCTGTGGTTAAACGAACAGAAAGCAAATGGGTTCGTGGGGCAAACCAACCCATAACCCCTACACTACTGGCCCCCATCCAACTCCAAGCCATAAAAGTAACTAAGATCCATAACCAAGCATGAGGTAAAAAACGACTTAAAATTAACGATTGAAAGCAGCCGATAACAGTAGCACCTAGCATGGCTTGAAATATATCTAAATCTGGAACCTCCCCAATTTCGATCCAAACCAAACTACACAAAAATCCTATCAGTGTCATCCCAGTCCAAGCGACACAGTTAAATTTGACTGGTGATAACTGGTATCGGTTTCGAGTTAGGGGCGGTCTCATAGCAGTTTTCCCTTGGGTGTATCAATACTTTGGTTCAGTTGAGTGTGGGGAGATTGGGAGACTTTTTATTTTTATTGGTTATTATAATTTCTTCACACCTGATATTTAGGCACTTGAAAATAATTAAGAAAACATTCAGGGGCAGTTTTAAAGAATAAACGCTCAAAATCCAGAAAATTTTGGCAAAAATGTGAACAGTGAATTCTCAGAAAAATTGTAATGAGATCCCCGAACTCTGATAGACTTTTGACTAAGGTTTAATTTTAAGACCACGCCCGAGAACATAAGATAAGCAGATAAGGGAGGACATACCTTGGAAAGCACACTAGGTTTAGAAATTATTGAGGTCGTTGAACAAGCGGCCATTGCCTCGGCAAAATGGATGGGTAAAGGCGAAAAAAATACTGCTGACCAAGTCGCAGTAGAAGCCATGCGCGAAAGAATGAACAAGATTCATATGCGTGGTCGCATCGTCATTGGAGAAGGGGAACGGGATGACGCTCCCATGCTCTATATCGGCGAAGAAGTAGGAATTTGCACCCGCGAAGATGCAAAGGCTTATTGTAACCCTGAAGAATTAATCGAAATTGATATCGCTGTTGACCCCTGCGAAGGAACGAACCTGGTTGCTTACGGACAAAACGGTTCTATGGCTGTCTTAGCCATCTCCGAAAAAGGTGGTTTATTCGCTGCCCCTGACTTCTATATGAAAAAACTGGCTGCACCTCCAGCAGCTAAGGGTAAAGTGGATATTAACAAGTCAGCCACCGAGAACCTCAAAATCTTAGGGGAATGTTTAGAGCGTAACGTTGAAGAATTAGTGGTTGTGGTGATGGACCGTCCTCGTCACAAAGAATTAATTCAAGAAATTCGTAGCGCAGGGGCCCGGGTTCGTCTCATCAGTGATGGTGACGTTTCGGCTGCTATTTCTTGTGGGTTTGCAGGAACCAATATCCACGCCTTAATGGGTATCGGGGCTGCTCCTGAAGGGGTGATTTCTGCTGCTGCCATGCGCTGTTTAGGGGGGCATTTCCAAGGACAACTGATCTACGATCCTGAAGTGGTTAAAACCGGTTTAATTGGAGAAAGCCGTGAAGGAAACTTGGCCCGTCTCAAAGAAATGGGCATTGATGATCCCGATCGTGTTTACACCGATAGTGAGTTAGCCAGTGGTGAAACCGTACTATTTGCTGCTTGTGGTATTACCCCTGGAACCTTAATGGAAGGGGTTCGCTTCTTCTACGGTGGAGCCAGAACTCAAAGTTTGGTCATCTCCAGTCAATCTCAGACCGCCCGTTTCGTGGATACTATCCACATTCAGGAACAACCTAAGTATATCGAACTTAAATAAAACGTTCGTAGAAGGGAGACAAGTTTTTTGTCTCCCCCAACAGATTCCATTCATCCAAACGTGAGATGAGATAGGGATCTTAGGTTTCCTTCTCTCCTCACCCTCAGAACGTTAAGATATTGATCGAAAATAGTCATAATCAAGATAAAAGATGAGACACTATAAACACTCTTATGACCTAGTGTCACTGCCCCAGAGTGACGTTGCTTTTTTAAAGTTTTATAAAGATTCTTGTCAAAGTATTTGTGATTGGGGCAACTTGGGTCTAAATTGCAAAAATTAGAAACAGTAGCACTTATTTCATTTTCGATTAACGCAAGCTTAAACCCTTGTAGGAGAACTTATGAACATTGCAGTGGTGGGCCTCAGTCACAAAACCGCCCCAGTTGAAATCCGAGAAAAGTTAAGTATCCAAGAGGCTAAAATCGAAGAAGCCTTAACCCATCTAAAGGGTTATCCCCACATTGAAGAGGTGGCTGTCATTAGTACCTGTAACCGTCTAGAAATTTATGCGGTGGTGACAGACACGGAAAAGGGAGTGGTGGAAATCACTCAATTCCTGTCAGAGATTGGTCACATCCCCTTAAGCTATCTTCGTCGCTATTTATTCACGCTGCTCCATCAAGATGCGGTGCGTCACCTGTTACGAGTGGCAGCCGGGCTGGAAAGTTTGGTCTTAGGGGAAGGGCAAATTTTAGCCCAGGTGAAAACCACTCATAAATTATCCCAAAAGTATAAAGGTATTGGTCGCTTACTCGATCGCCTCTTTAAACAAGCTATCACCGCAGGAAAACGAGTCCGCAGCGAAACCAATATCGGGACGGGTGCGGTGTCTATTAGTTCGGCGGCCGTAGAATTAGCGGTAACTAAGGTGGATGATCTAGGAAGCCGTAACATTAGCATCATCGGTGCCGGGAAAATGGCTTGCTTACTGGTTAAGCATCTCTTAGCCAAGGGAGCAACGTCCATCACCATAGTTAACCGGTCTCAACGTCGTGCTGAAGACTTGGCTAAAAAATTCCCTCAAGCTGAGTTAACCTTGGTTTCCCTGGAGGAAATGATGACGGTAGTGGGCAACTCTCACCTGGTTTTTACCAGCACCGGGGCGACTGAGCCGATTTTACATCAGGATAATCTCAAAGAAGTGGTTTCAGTTGAACAGGAATTGATGTTATTTGATATTTCTGTGCCTCGTAATGTGGCAACCAATGTCCAAGAGATGGAGATCATACAGGCTTATAATGTGGATGATTTAAAAGCAGTGGTGGCTCAAAATCATGCCAGTCGCCGTCAAATGGCCCTGGAAGCGGAAGGGTTACTGGAAGAGGAAGTGGAAGCCTTTGAACTGTGGTGGCGTTCCCTGGAAACGGTTCCCACCATTAGCTGTTTAAGAACGAAGGTTGAAGGGATTCGTGAACAAGAGTTAGAAAAGGCCTTATCTCGTCTGGGAACCGAGTTTGCTGAGAAGCATCAAGAGGTGATTGAAGCTTTGACGAGAGGCATTGTTAATAAGATATTACACGAGCCGATGGTACAATTACGGGCCCAACAAGATATAGAAGCGAGACAGCGATGTTTACAGTCTCTACAAATGTTGTTTGATCTTGAACTTGAAATTGAGATCGAAAAACAATTTGGTTAAGGTGAGTTCAGAGTTCGGAGTGTGGGGAGTGACAAGGTGATAAGGTGACGGGGGGAATATATATCAATGATTTCTCCCAGTCTCCCCCTCTCCCCCTGCTTCCTCTGCCTCCTTCAACGGGACCATTGCTTTAAGATATAGTCATGAAACTTATTGTGATCCACTTGATCCATTGCTAAAATTTTTCGCCCTTTTTCAACAACTTTAATTCTTCCTTGAGAACTTCCTGTTGTTATTACTTCCGTTTCCCATTCTTTGAGGGAAAATAAGTCCCAACGATGTAAATAAGAGGTGGCTAACACATCCCAACAATAATAGTCTTGAGGTATGGCTAACGCATAACAAAGTCCGGCTAAGTCTGAGAGTTGATAATGTCTTTGTTTGGCTAATTTTCGGATAAACTCAGGGGTCACCGGTACAGTATTCGTAATATCCAACGAACAAACAATTAAGGGGATGTTACTCTGCCAAACCTTATCAACAGCCACAGCATCCCAATAAGCATTCCATTCTGCACTCCCATCGTGTTCGGGGGCAAATTCTTTCTCTACGTTGCCTGGAACGTTCAATGCCCCTCCCATCCAGACAATTTCTTTGATTTTACCTTCAATGGTGGGATCGATGTCTAAGGCGGTGGCAACGGTGGTTAAGGGACCCGTCACCATTAAGGTAACGGGTTCAGAGGCATGGTGCAAGGTTTCTACCATGAATTGTTGCCCTGTTTGGGATGCTAAAGGGGTTTTGATGCTATCTTGTTGATTAAGGATGGGGAAATTATCCATAATCAGAGAATCACGACGATATAAAGCAGGAAAAGGATGAATTCCTCTTACGGTACTTTCAGCTACAGGAATTTGATGACATTCCATTAAATCTAATAGTTTTCTGGTCACATTAAGGGCAGCATTAATATAACAATCAGCCGGGGTGACAATAATCCCTAAAACCTCAATATCGGGCATTGTCATTAATAATAAAGTGGCTAAAATATCATCGATCGCCCCATCATGATCAAATAAGACTAATTTAGACATACGCGGTTCAGATACAATAAACAACTCTAGATTCAGAACGCTTAACAAAGGGACAATCTCTCTGTGTAACCTGTTCCTCGTTCCCTCAAATTGGGGTTTTTCTATCATATACATAAATAAATGGTGTTTGATTTAGCATAGATATTAAGCTATAATGGTGAGCATAGTTAATCAACCATATCATCAACTTCTCGAAAAATTTTATTTAAACAGTTTGCTAAACCCAAACAACTCAAAATCAAACAAAATAATTGAACCATAACCCCATAATGAATGCTTTAACGATTATTTGGATAGCTTTACCATTATTTATTGGATTTAGTATTTATTTGCTTCCCTCAATATGTCGCTATCTTGCTTTAGGAGTGGCTATTATTTCCCTGGGCTATGGCCTAACAATATCGAGTTTATCGTTATCCCTAAATTTAAAATTATTAGATAATTTCGGTGTCATTTTATTAATTGATAACTTAAGCGGTTTCTTTATCTTAACCAATGCTTTAGTGACGTTAGGAGTTATTCTTTATTGCTGGAATAGTGACAAAACTAGCTTTTTTTTCACCCAACTCATTATCTTACACGGAAGCGTTAATGCTGCTTTCATTTGTGCTGACTTTATTAGTTTATACGTAGCTTTGGAAGTTATCAGTATTGCAGCATTTTTGCTTATTGCTTATCCCAGAACTGAACGTTCAATTTGGGTAGCTCTACGTTATCTGTTTGTGAGTAATACTGCTATGTTATTTTATTTGGTGGGAGCAGTTTTAGTCTATAAAGCACACCATTCTTTTAGCTTTGCGGGGTTACAAGGATCGCCTTACGAAGCCGTTTCCCTTATTTTTTTAGGACTGTTAGCCAAAGGTGGGATTTTTGTTGCAGGGTTATGGTTGCCGTTGACCCATTCTCAGTCAGAAAGCCCTGTTTCTGCTATGTTGTCAGGAGTTGTGGTCAAAGCCGCAATTTATCCCCTGGTACGTTGTGCTTTAATGGTTCCTGAAGTTGACCCCATTATTCGTATCTTTGGTGTAGGAACCGCTTTATTAGGGGTTAGTTATGCTATTTTTGAACAGGATACTAAACGGACACTAGCTTTTTCCACTGTTTCCCAATTAGGCTTTATTTTGGCAGCACCAGAAGTCGGCGGGTTTTATGCTTTAACTCATGGTTTGGTTAAATCGTCTTTATTTTTGATGGCAGGTGTTTTACCAAGTCGTAATTTTCAAGACTTAAAAGCTCAACCGATCAAAACTTCTATTTGGATACCTTTAGTTTTAGCAAGTTTTTCAATTTCGGGATTTCCCCTATTATCGGGGTTTGGAGCTAAAATATTGACGATGAAAAATTTATTGCCTTGGCAAGTTATTGTGATGAATATTGCTGCATTAGGAACGGCAACAACCTTTGCTAAATTTATCTTTTTACCCCATACAAAAACAGGAGGCGGTAAAGCCAGTTTAAACTTTTGGCCAGCGATCAGTTTATTGTTGGGGGGTTTAGTAATTGCCAATGGGGTTTATTATCAAGCCTATACTTTTGCCAATGTTATCAAACCTTTAATTACCATTTTTTTAGGATGGTTGGTCTATACTTTAGTTATTCAAAGAATAGTGATTAAATTACCCACTATTTTTGAGGAATTTGAGCATTTAATCGGAGTAATGAGTTTGACATTAGTCGTTTTATTTTGGCTCCTGTTAGGCAATCAAATATCAATGTTATAGGAGAAAATTGAGAGACTCATTTTCCCCATACCATCCCGTCGGCAGAGGAAATTGGAAGAGATGGGTTGACAACACAAGTCTTAATGAGTATTGATTCAGCAGATTTCAGATAACAATCCTCTTGTCAATCATTTAATATTGCCTGTTCTCTTTTGCTTTGCATTTTTTAATAGGTCTTAAAATCATCTTGTTGATTTATGTCTGACTATCTAGATTATCAATTCTTATTCAGTTGGTTCAAATATTAATATCTGGTAACTAATTAAATTAAATAAACTGAAATATTCAAGTCCTTTTGCCGTTAACCAATCATTGAAATTATTGATTATGATTTCATTAACCACTGGATAAGTGGGTTGGACATTTTTGTTAATATCGATTACCTGGGATAATTTAAAATTGGTTTGCCTCGCAATAGCTTCATACTCTTTAATAGTAATGAAATTAACTTCATTGGTTGCTTTTGAACCATAAGTATCCGTGATAAGACGGCTGATAATCTCTTGTTCCAACCATCTCCATAAACCATTAATTTGAGAATTGATAATAAAATCAACAACGATTAATTGTCCTGATGGTGATAACTGTTTTCTGACTTGTTCAAAGAATTGTTTGCGACTGGGAAAAGCAAAAATACATTCTAAAGCGATCGCATAATCAAACTCATGATCAAGTTGAGGTAAGTTACAAGCATTCCCGTGAATAAATTGAATACAATTGTTGTTAATTCCTTTAATTAATTGCTTTGCTCTTTGTACCTGAACCTGATCAATATTAATCCCCACTAACTCTAAATCCGAAAAAGATTCATTCAATAAACGAATCGTTCCCCCAAAACCACACCCGGCATCTAATATTTTTGAACCATGATTAATCTGGGCTTTTTCAATCACTAACTTCGATAAATTGTTAGCAGCGATCGCAAAATCTTCTAAGGTTCCTGTCGCTTGATTGGGGTTTTCCCAATACCCCCAGTGAATATGCTTTCCAAAGGCTTTTTCTAAAGCTGGATCATCTGCAAATTTGTCAATTAAAGCATCAAAATAACCCATACAATCAACTTCAAAAATATAACATTAGCTCAATGATTATAACGTTTCTAACCGTCATCCGCATCCTTACCCTCTTCTTATTCCCTGCTATTTAAACGAAGAGTAAGTATTTATCCTCAAATGCAACCGTATCGTTTTATGAGGCCAATAAGGGACTTTATTAAAAAAGTTTACTTTTTTTTAACACTTTGTTACACTGCTTATGTGACAACGCTCAAGTCGAGCTTGTAATTCCTGATCCCAGGAAACTCAACTTTCCCTAAATTTCACATAAATTATAAGCGCATAAGCAAGGATAACTATGGTTCAAGCTAAACCGTTGACTGAGACGACTGGTTCTAAGTCTCATCAGATTATTCAGTTCGATCACCCTGTAAAATACCGCACTTCCGAATGGTACACGGGACACGGTGAAATTGTTGCTAGTGGAGATAATCGTTCTTTTGAAGTATCGGCCAGTTATCATTTAAAAGCAACCGTTAAATTAGTTAACGAAATCTTAAACCCAGATAACCCAACCTTAGCCGAAATTTATAGCAGTCGTGGCCGTTGTGTTGCCATCGTTGATCTAACAGTTGATGAGTTGTATGGAGAAGCAATCCGCCATTATTTTGAGTATCACGAGATTAATTTAGAACTATTGCCCTGTCGTGCTTGGGAATCTGATAAAACCACCCAAACCGTCAATAAATTACTAGCATTTTTAGGCAAAGATGGTTGTGATGTGTCCCGCAACGAACCCGTATTAGTGATTGGTGGCGGTGTATTAAGCGATGTGGCCGGGTTAGCTTGTGCGCTACAACACCGACGGACTCCTTATATTATGATCGGAACCACTGTGGTTGCTGCTATTGATGCGGGACCTTCTCCTCGTACTTGCACCAACGGAAGTCAGTTTAAGAATAGTATGGGTGTGTATCATCCTCCTGTTTTAACCTTAGTCGATCGTACCTTCTTCCGTACCTTAGAAACCGGTCATGTGCGTAACGGGATGGCGGAAATTATTAAAATGGCGGTTACGGATGATCCTGTTTTGTTTAAATTAATGGAAGACTATGGATCTCGTTTATTAGAGACCCATTTTGCCACCCTAGGAGAAGACGAGGAACTAGCAGAAATTGCCGATGAAGTGATTTATCGCGCTTTATTCTCCTATATGAAGCACGAAGGGACAAATATGTTTGAAACCTATCAAGATCGTCCCCATGCTTACGGACACACCTGGAGTCCTCGTTTTGAACCAGCAGCCAAGTTAATGCACGGTCATTCGGTATCTATTGGGATGGCTTTTGGTGCGACATTAGCAACGGAAATGGGTTGGTTATCCCCAGAAGATCGCGATCGCATTATTAACCTCTGTACCCTGATCGGTTTATCTGTTTATCATCCCATCCTAGAAGACATGGACATCATGTTAGAAGGGCAGAAAAATATGCGCCGTAAACGGGGAGAAGGTGGACTTTGGGCCCCGTTACCCACTGCTATTGGAGAATGTGACTACGCTCAAGAAGTTTCTTCTGGGTTGCTACAACAAGCAGTGAACCAGCATAAAACGTTGTGTGTTTCCTTGCCATCTGGGGGAGAAGGTAAGGAAATGTATCTCAGCGATCTCGGTTTAGCATAGGAGGAATTAAATCATGAGTCCATTATTAACCACACCACCGACGGCTAGACCGGTGACACCTTTAGGGATTCTAGCTGAAAAATTAGAAAATGTCCGTAAACAGGCTGAAAATGAGGAAGTGTCTGCTTCTTTATTAAACGCTTTACAAGAGGTAGAAGCCTTAGCATCAGGGATCGATCCCTATCTAGATGACTGTACCAGCGAAGAATCAGTTGCTTTAGCCAACTTAGCCCAGAAAACGGCACAAGAGGACTGGAGTAAGCGATTTTCTGACGGGGAAACCGTTCGTCAGTTGGAACAGGAAATGCTCTCCGGTCATATCGAGGGACAAACCTTAAAAATATTTGTGTCCATGATGGGTGCAAAACGTATCCTCGAAGTGGGAATGTTCACTGGTTATTCTGCCTTAGCGATGGCTGAAGCGTTACCAGAGGATGGTTGCATTATCGCTTGCGAGGTGGATCAATATGTGGCGGACTTTGCCCGCGCTTGTTTCGATGAGTCGCGCCATGGTAGCAAAATAGAGATTAAAGTAGCCCCTGCGTTGGAAACCCTACAAGGGTTAGCAGAGGCTCAAGAATGCTTCGATTTGGTATTTATTGATGCCGATAAGAAGGAGTATATCGACTACTTTAAACTGCTGTTAGAGAGCAATTTATTGGCTCCTGGGGGCATTATTTGTGTCGATAATACTTTGTTGCAAGGACAGCCCTATTTACCCGCGCACCAACGGACGGCCAATGGAGAAGCGATCGCCCAGTTTAACCGTTTTGTAGCAGATGATCCTCGGGTAGAACAAGTCTTATTACCGTTACGGGATGGTTTAACTCTTATTCGGCGGCAATAGTTCTCTGAATGATTTTATAGGGGTCAACAACCGTTGACCCCTATAAAAATGTTTTTGTTAATTACAATTTTAGATAAACTAATGACTGCTTTCTTAAAGACTATCGGTACATTGGGATTACTTTTATTGGCTTTTCCCATTAATTTTACTATTGTTTTTGTCTCTCTGATTATTAGTTGGATTATAGCACCTTTTTCTCAAAAAAAGGTAGCTAAAAATCCCAAAAAAGTCCTTTTGACGGGGGGCAAAATGACCAAAGCTTTACAGCTTGCCCGTTGTTTTGATAATGCGGGACATGGGGTTATTTTAGTGGAAACGGATAAGTATTGGTTATCGGGACACCGCTTTTCTAAAGCAGTTCAGGGGTTTTATACGGTTCCTGCACCAGAAAAAGATCCAGCAGGATATTATCAAGGACTATTAAATATTGTTCAAAAAGAAAACATCGATATATTTATTCCTGTGTCTAGTCCTGTGGCCAGTTATTATGATTCCGTTGCTGGTACTTTATTACGTCCCTATTGTGAAATAATGCACTTTGAACCTGACACTACGAAGATGTTAGATGATAAGTTTGAATTGTGCCAACAAGCACAGACATTAGGGTTATCTGCACCTCAAGCTTTTCTCATAACCGATCCTCAAGAAATTCTAGATTTTGACTTCAAAAATAATCCAGGAAGAAAGTATCTTTTAAAAAGTATTCAATATGACTCTGTTTCTCGCTTAGATATGACAAAACTTCCCTTTGAAGGGATGGAAGATTATGTGAAAAATTTGCCTATTACTAAAGATAACCCTTGGACAATGCAAGAGTTTATCACCGGGAAAGAATACTGCACCCATAGCACAGTTAGAAAGGGAAAAATAAGACTACATTGTTGTTCAGAATCTTCCCCTTTTCAGATTAATTATCAACATATTGAGAAACCAGAAATATACGCATGGGTTGAAACATTTGTCAAGGAATTAAACCTGAGCGGACAGATTTCTTTTGATTTTATTCAGTCAGAAGACGGTACAGTTTATCCCATCGAATGTAACCCTAGGACTCACTCAGCCATCACCATGTTTTATAATCATCCAGGGGTTGCTGATGCCTATCTAAATGATGGTGAGAATGAGGAACAACCTATTACTCCCTTAGCTGATAGTAAACCGACTTATTGGCTATATCACGAGGTTTGGCGGTTAACTGGCATTCGTTCTCTCTCAGATTTTCAAGCTTGGATCAAGAAAATTACCACCGGAACCGATGCTATCTTTCAAATTAATGACCCGTTACCCTTTTTCATGAATCCTCATTGGCAAATTAGCCTATTATTAGCACAGAATTTGTCCAAATTAAAAAATTGGGTAAAAATTGACTTTAATATTGGTAAATTAGTTGAAATGGGTGGTGACTAAAGGAAGTCAGAAGTTTGAAATTAAGAGATTAACATACCCAAAATAATAATGGTCGATCAAATTGGAATTATCATCACATTTGTTTTTTTCCTGCTGTTATTTACAGGGGTAGGAACCTATTCAGCGACTCAAAAAAAAGCCACCACCACTGACTACTTATTAGCCAGTCGTAACGTTAACCCGATTTTAACAGCCCTTTCAGCCATGGCCACAGGTCAAAGTGGCTTATTATTCATCGGACAAGTTGGTTTTGCTTATAAAATGGGCATTTCCGTCATCTGGTTAACCATGGGTTGGGCGATCGGCGATTATCTCGCCTGGTGGTTCGTTTTTAAACCCCTACGAGAACAGTCCGAAGCAACGGCATCGGATACGGTTTCTGCTTTCCTTGCCCAAAATATTCAGGGATATCGACTTATTTCTTTAATTTCTGCCCTTATTACCCTTGCTTTCCTCGGTTCCTACGCCGCAGCCCAACTGGTAGCCGGCAGTAAAGCCTTAAGTACCGTTTTCGGTTGGAATTATAACTTAGGGATCATCATCGGTGCTATGATTGTCGTGATCTACTGCTTTTCTGGAGGCATACGTGCATCTATCTGGACCGATGCCCTACAAGGAATCTTAATGTTAGGTTCCTTGTTACTGTTATTAATCGTAGCAGTGATTAAATGCGGTGGTTTTTCGAGTTTATGGCAATCTTTAAACACTATTGACCCAAATTTAATTAATTTTAGCCCTCAATCTCTGCCTTTAGGCTTTATTCCTTTCTTTATCGGTTGGATGGTGGCCGGGTTTGGGGTAGTGGGCCAACCTCATATTATGGTCCGGGCCATGGCCATCGACTCAGCGAAACATCTCGGTTTTGCCAGAAACTTGAAAACCAGTTTAGGGTTAATAAACTCCTTCTCTGCGTTGGGTATTGGCTTAACCGCAAGGGTATTACTCCCCGACTTAACGACATCCGGTGATCCAGAGTTGGCCTTACCTTATCTCTCTTTGGAGTTGTTACCAGTTGTGTTGGTGGGTTTGATCCTCGCCGGACTGTTTTCTGCAACCATGTCCACCGCAGACTCTCAAATCTTATCTTGTTCAGCAGCTTTGACACAAGATATCTTTCCCCAGATGTCTCAGTCTTATAAGTGGGCAAAAATTGGAACTTTAACGGTTACTGCTTTCATTTTAATGATTGCCCTACTTGAAGATAACAATGTCTTTGCCTTAGTGACCTTTTCTTGGTCTGTCTTAGCCTCCGGTTTAGGTCCATTATTATTGGTGAAAGTATGGCAACAACCTATTAATACGGTAACTGCGATCGCCATGATGATCGTAGGTATGGCCACTGCTTTGATCTGGAACTTAGTGTTAAACCTTTCCAGTGTCATCTACGAAGTGTTACCCGGTATGGTTGCAGGAATAGCTGTGTATGGGGTGTATTGGTTTGTGAGGGAACAGGGAACAGGGAACAGGGAACAGTAATTTTTCAGTTAATTAATTCATTTTTAACGATTTATTAGGAGATTTAACCATGTCCATTCTTCATATTCTTCACTTAGTTGGTTCGGCTGAAAATGAGTTTTATGGGGACTTATCCTGTCTTTATGGCAAAGACTGTATAGAAGCAACCGCTAACCCCTCTCATTATCGTTTTTCTATTGCTTATGTGACTCCCGATCGCTTGTGGCGTTTTCCTGCATCTTTAAGGAAAGAAGATATTAACACAGCCACCCCTTTATCCCTATCTCAAGCCATACAGTGGATCACAGAACAAAATATTGACTTAGTATTACCTCAGATGTTTTGTGTTGCGGGAATGACTCACTATCGCGCTTTATTTGACCTTCTCAACATCCCTTATCTGGGCAATACAGCCGAGTTGATGGGGTTAACGGCAAATAAAGCCCAAGCTAAGGCCATCGTCTGTTCCATGGGGGTTAAAGTACCCTATGGGGAACTGTTACGCCAAGGAGAAACCCCAAACTTACGGCCACCTATCGTTATTAAACCAGCAAACTCCGATAACTCTTTAGGGGTAACCTTAGTTAAAACAATGGAGGAATACGATGCAGGGTTAGAGAAAGCTTTTCAATATGCCGATCAAGTATTAGTTGAAGAATATATCGAACTAGGTAGAGAAGTGAGATGTGGCACAATTGTTAAAGACGGTGAGTTAATTAGTTTACCCTTAGAAGAATATGCAGTGAATAAAGAAAATAATCCTATTCGTAACTATGAGGATAAACTGAAAAAAGATGATGCAGGGGAATTGACTTATGCTGCAAAAGATAAGAAAAAAGCTTGGATCGTTGACAGTAATGATCCCGTAACTCGATGGGTTCAAGAAATAGCAAAACAATGTCATCAAGCGTTAGGTTGTCGTCATTATAGTTTGTTTGATTTTCGTATCGATCCCCAAGGACAACCCTGGTTTTTAGAAGCTGGTTTATACTGTTCTTTTTCCCCTAAAAGTGTTATCCCCATGATGGCAGAAGCAAAAGGTATTTCTCTTGATGAGTTATTAGAAATAGTCATTAAAGAAGCCATAAATTAAACCCGTAGGGTGGGCATTGCCCACCTTACTAATTTATTATTTAATTATTGTAGTTAATTAGGTTGAGATGAATTATTATAGATTAATCGTAGTAATAATCGTAACCCTTCATTAACGGCTGCTGAATCAGGAAAAAGATTAGCAACATCAGGATCAATTTCTACAGTAATAGATTGATTAAACGTTTCAATATACCATCTTGAATATCATTACGAATTATCGCCCGATGTTAATCAATAGAATTATACCAACTATTGGTCATCCAATCTGGGACATCTTTTTGAACATAAAGCTTAATTAAATGAGCAATTAAAATAATTAAATTACTTCTTAATACCTTTCTAGGATCTCCCATTTCTAAGTCTTCAATTAAATGCTTAATATCGATTGAATCCCAATCTTTCTGGGATAGAGCTTCAATTTGTATCTGTTTCCAAAGGGTGTAATCTGTTTCGTATATATTCATAACTTAACCTGACTATTGCTACAGTCAATACACTTATTATAGTTCATGATAGATAAAAATTGAAACCAAAGAATTTCTCATCATCAACTGCTGATCTCTGATACTTTCCAGGTTCATTAAATAACACACTGGGAACATTAACACCATAATTAAGTCGCCGTTATTGAATATGTCCACCTTGCATATATGGGAAAAATCTGTTAGGTTCATAGAACGTCATCTTTTAATAAGCTGTTGTCATCTCTGAGGATCAATGAATCAAATTGTCGAAATAATAACTACTAGCATTAATGAACTTATAAGAACTACCATTAAAGGAATTCCAGGAATTCTAGCTGCAGTTATCATTATTTTATTAACCAAATATGCTGCTGATTTTGTTTCCAAGTTAGCAGACAAAATCGGAAAAACCGCTATTAAAAGCTATTCATTACAAATCCTTTTAGCTAAAACAAGTTATGTATTGGTTTGGGTAGCTGGTGTTCTTTTTGCAGGGGTTGTCGCGTTTCCTGGTTTAAGTTTAGGGGATATTATTGCCACATTAGGACTGAGTTCGGTGGCCATTGGTTTCGCGTTTCAAGATATTTTTAAGAACTTTTTAGCCGGGATTCTTCTACTCATACAAGAACCCTTTCGTATCAACGATCAAATCATTGTCGGAGACTACGAAGGGACGGTAGAATCAATTAATATTCGTACCACCCAAATCCGAACCTATCAAGGGGAAAGGGTTTTGGTCCCCAATTCTACCGTGTTTACCAGTGCAGTTCAAGTCAGAACCGCTTTTAATTATCGCCGTACCGATTTAGGGGTAGGGGTTGATTATAATACCAGTTTACCCAAAGCAAAAGCCATTTTGTTAAGAACTATTTATGAAATTGAGGACATCTTAGAAAACCCCGAACCCGAAGTGGATTTAGTCAGTTTTGGGGATAGTTCCATTGATTTAATTGTACGCTATTGGACAGCACCTTCTCAAGCCGTGGTCAGACGTATTCAAAGTGAAACAATTATGGCCATAAAGTCAGCTTTTGATGAAGCAAACATTAATATTCCTTATCCTATTCGGACCGTTTATCATTACGACCAACAGGAATTTAATGAATATATTCCTCACGCGTCGAATGGTTCCAAAGAATACGCCAATCATCGCTAAATTTAGCAACTAGAAATAGACCCTTTTAAGTCTGTTTCTAGTGTTTTCGGCTTGGGAACATTTGATTATTCATTCACAAGTAACAACTAATCTTATTGGTCTTTCATTGTACTTCTCCTAGAGTGATCAAAGACAGACATTTTTAACTTTTGACTTTGCCCAAAGGACGCGGTAAATATTAAATTTTTTAGTGGAAATAACCCCCTATTAGGTAAAAAAGGTTTACCATGGAAGTAATAATCAAAATACCCAAGTGAGGAGAAAGTCAATTATGGATGTTAAATTAATTTTAGTTGTGTTGACGGTTATCTTTACCATTTCCTGTTTATTTTTTGGTACCAAGAACGGGTTTTATGACTCTGATAATTACGATGGTAATGGTTCAGCCCATTAATGGCTAGGGGTAAAGCTCACCGCAAAGCGGATCTCTTCGAGATTGACTCCCAAATGTACCCCCGATTCTACCACTCTCGCGTCCTCGACTAACATTCTATCCATACACGAGGACTGGTTTTGTACTCGTAATAATGGGGAACCGTAGCAACAACCACTGCAAACAATTTTCCCATCTTTCTATTATTTGTTTTGATAAAACCATTATACGTTAACTACTCTGTTTATGCACCTGAAAATATTAGTTCCCACAGAAGTTTTTGTTGATACAAACATCATCAAAGTGGTTGCTGAAGCAGAAAATGGTTCTTTTTGTTTATTACCCCATCATATTGATTTTGTCGCTGCTTTAGTCCCTGGAATTCTCAGTTATACCTTAGAGAATAAGGAAGAGATTTTTTTAGCCATTAATGAAGGAATTTTAGTCAAACAGGGAGGGTATGTCTTTGTTTCTACCTTACAAGCAGTCCAGGATAAAGACTTAGAAACATTGCAAACGACGGTGACCAAAAAGTTCAGAACATTAGATGAAAGAGAAAAACTCATCCGATCAGCTTTAGCTAAGTTTGAAGCAACGATCATCCGTCGTTTTAGAGAGATTAGCATCTAAATTACTGTTAAGTTTGCCTCAATAGTAATATCATCATAGTCAAAATCTCCAGAATCTTCAAACCCCCATACATTATTCTCTAATAGACGAACCCGATCTTGATTATCACTGTTTGCGCCTAAAAATGGGAAGTAAATCTCCGATGAATCGGTCAATGTTTCAGGGGTAGCATCTACAATTATAAAGGGAGCATAAATGGTTCCACCTGTCAAGAATTGATTAAAATTAGCAGATTGATTATCTTCAACTTGTAAACTAATTTGTGGGATTCGACGAGATAAAACAGCCTCTCGATAACCGTCTTCTCCTGGAATTATACCATTAATTATGCCTGTTAAATCATCAACTTCATAAAAGCCAACAAAGTTATTATAACTCGCACTTCGAGTGACCAAAAAGTCAGCTTGAACCTGTCTTCCAGCAAATCCTCGTAAGTCAAATAATTCCCCTTCGTTATCACTTTGTGGGAGATTATTGGGGTCATTGGTTTCGATAATAGGATCGGTGTTACTGGGGATTAAATTATTAGTAATATCGGGTTCATTTTCCGTTTCAGGGGTGTTACTTTCCCCTTCACTGACAGGAATTACTTCATTATTATCGGAGGTAGATTCAATAATAGGTTCAGAATTATTGGTATTGGAGAAGAAGAAATCATCGGCAGTTAAACTATCTGCCTCGGTATTTTTGAGAATAGCAACTGGTTGCTCAAAAACAGTGATAATCGTGTCATTGTTATCTTGAATTGTATCCCAAGCTATTCCGCGATCGCTGTAATCAAAACTGGTGTTGATCAAGCTTATAATATCTCCCTGTAACGGATCAAAGTCAGTAATAATATTAGGTTCGGTAGGTAGCAATTCTTCATCGGTCACAATAACAAAAGTGTCCCCATCTTGACCCCCAGTTAGGACATTCTTACCTCCACCTGTTCCCAGATAAAAGGTATCTTCTCCTTTCCCTCCAAGGACACGGTTATTAGTCCCAGTAAACACCACATCATCATCACTTCCTAAGTCAATTCTGTTGCTTCCTTTTGCTACGGAAACATCAACATAGTCATCCCCTAAACCAGTAAAAAGGATCTGATTATCCCCATCAAAATCAAATTCATTATCGGGATCAACGGAGTCAATGGTATCATCAATGGTGGTTCCAAAAACGGTTTTTGGCAAGGGATTAGGTAGAGGATTATTGATGGTGGGATTGACAATAAACTCACTAACAATTTTAGGCTTACGAGAAAGAATATTATCGATATCTAAAAGTAACTCGTTTTCATTATAAGCCTCAATTCCGTAGGTGATTACCCTTAATTGTTGTGTTTCAGGGTCAATATCAAACTCTGTCCAACCATAGGTATGACCGACAAAATAATCACCTTGTAGTAAGGTAGCATCGATTAATCCTTCGGCTTGAGGTAAGTTATTATTTAACCCTAACGGATCAAATCCTAAAGGTGTTAATAGATTATCGTTGACGATACTTTTAACAAAATCATCTTTATCATTAATAATGTCATCAGTATCGGGTGCAATGGGTAGAGAATTATAGAAGATTTCGGACTCAGTATTGCCCGCAGTAAAAATATTCCCTAAAATTTCCCCAGTCGGTTCATCAAAAGCAACAGATCCGGTCGTAATTTCAAACGCATTGGTGGCAATGTGTTCCCCTTCTGGTTCTTCCTGGTAAGTGAGATTATTAACAAACGTAGTGTGAACATCCGCAGCTACAAAAACCACATTATCAATACTATTTTCGTCGATAAATTTGAGGATTTCGGTGCGTTCGTTTCCATATCCTTCAAACGCATCTGTATTGATACCCGGAAAGATATTTTGTATGGGTTCAGGAACCATAACAAATTTCCAGGTAACCCCGTTATTTTCTGCGTCTAATAAATCTTGCTTAAGATCAGAAAGTTGCACACTTCCTAATAAGGTACGATCTTCGGTTAAGGACTGATTTAACACCTCTAAGCGATCGCCGATATCTAAAAAGTTTTCGGGTCCATCTAACCCTTGATCTCGAAAAGAACGAGTATCTAAGACAAATACCGCAGCATCACTCCCATAGTTACTATAGCGATAGAGTTTCCGTTCCCCGTTAAACCGTTCGTCCCCTACATCCCCATAAAATTCGTCTCTGAGGGGGTTGTATTCTTGGAAGGTTTGCATCCCATTTTCAAACAGTTCCGTGTCGTTGATCAACCCTTCTGTTTCGCTGAAGCGATCATCGGTGTCTGCATTGGCCCCGCCGGCGAAGTCGTTGATCACCTCGTGATCGTCGATGGTTGCAAGGATGGAAGTGTTGGCCCGTAACTCCTCCCAAAAGTTGAACCCAAAACGGGAGTCATACACCTCGCTATGTTTGGCCCGATATTCTGCAATGGTTTCTGCTTGTTGTTTACGGGTTCCGTCGGGGTTTTTCACCGCATCGGAAGGGATGTCTGCATAAATGGTGTCCCCATGTTCCACGAAAAAGTCCAGATCCCGATCAACTGCGTTGGCGATCGCAGGATAGGGGGACAACTCTCCCCTCCAGTCTCCACTGACTCCAAAGGTTAATCCTGCATAAGTTCCTAGTTCCGCAGCTGTCTTAAACTCCCCGATAGCAGTGTCTCCGGCTGCATCTGTCACACGGTAGTAGTATTGAGTGTTGGGGGTTAGGTTATTAATTTCTACTTTGACGGGAAGGGTGGGATCGGTGACGGTGAGGGTTTCTGTTCCCATTAGGGGTAAGAAGTCAGTATCGCTGTAGTATTCAATGGTGATGTCTCCTGTGAAGGTACTTCTGGCCCATAACACCGTACTATTTTGGGTAGTGTCACCGCTTGCAATACCATTAATAAGGGAGTTGGGGACAGGGTTACGGGGATCATATCCGTCGGTTTCTAACTGAAAGAAGGGTAAAGTTTGGCTTAAATTTTCTAAGTCGATGTATTTAAAATTAGTATTAAAATTCTGAATTTCTCCATCTTCTGGATCTTGAAAGACGGTTGCATCTTCGTTTGATCCATCGTGAACTACTAACAGTCCATGAGGAAATTTATCTCCTAAAGCGACGTTGATAATGTCAGCACCATCAGATTCTTCTACACCATCGATACCGTTATTTTCTCCTATAACAAAGTTGCCTAAATAAGTGTTACTTCCCTGGCGATCATAAACTGCAAAAGAACTATCTCCTTGACTGGATGCGAGTAAATAACCCTTGCCATTTTCACCGTAGTAAATGGTCAATCCTTCTACATCTGCGGTTAAGTTACTGTTAGGATTAAGATCCTTGACAGTATCAACAATGGTTCCCGTGTTAATGCTATTCGGTTCGGCATAAAATTTCCAAATACCGACTTCTTCTTGTCCCACATATAAATATCCTAATTCTCGATCCACGACCATTCCTTCTACCTGTGCATCTTCTACTTCACCACCATCAGGAATAGGAACAGATAAGGTGCGAACAATTTCAGCCGTAATGTTACCTTGTTCATCAGACGTTAACTCTAACTGGGCAATTTGATTCCCATCTGCTTGTGAGATAAAAGTATAAACTTTTCCTGTCATGGGACTGGTATAAGTCGCTAAACCATAAGCGGTTGCTTCCCCGTCATCTACCCCGAAAATAGTTTCTAAAATATTAGGAGATGTCAGATCGGTTAACTGTTGTGTGGTGGGATCAATTTCAAAAATGGCTAAGGTATCATTACGGCGATCGCTGACCACTGCGATATCGATACTTTCTCCATCTAAGTTAAACCCATACACCAGATCCACGTTGTTATAGCGAATATTATCAGGAGCAATTTTTTGTATTTCCTGTCCGTCTAGATCATAAACGGCTAAACCGCCATTTTTTAGGGCAGTAATGACTAAGCTTTGTTCTACATCTTCGGGATGAATATAGATAGCAGGATCATCAGAGTCCGAACCTTCTACTACATTTGGATCGCTGGGATCATCGTAACGAATTTCTGAAGGAGTTTCTATAGTTGGGGTAACAAAGGGAATAGAATCAATATCGAGTTCAAAGGCTGCAAATTGAGTAAATTGGCTATCATTAAAATTGTTATCACTGACTACAATTAAAGACTGATTGCCATTAGCTAACCTAGGGCCAAAAGCTAATGCTTCGCTGTTATCTAAGGTAATACCTAAATCATCAAAATCAAATAAGAGGCGTTTTTGGGCGACCGCATCCACATCAAACAGACCATTATTAGGATTATTAGGATCAACGGCTAAACTATCGAACTGACTAATATCTGTCGCCCCCTGTAGATTAACTTCATATAGGCGAATATTATTGCCAACGCCGACAGCAAATGAACGTTCTAATGCCAAGAAAGTTCCTGTATTATCGATAGCAAGTAATTCCACTAATCCATTATCAGCAAACCTTCCAGGTGGATTAGAATCGTTAGGAATGGGATCGGTAAAATAGAGAAATTCTTTGCCAGCTTCTCCTGTTTCTAAGTCATATTGAAGGATACGAACCGCGCTTTCTTCTTCTAGGGTTGAATTAGTTCCATCTTGCCATAACGCATTTTCTACGGCTGTATATAAGTAGCGTTCATCGGGGGTAATGGTTAAACTTTCAAACGCCTGATTATTGCGAATACCACGACTTTGATCGGCTGTTGGTAAGAATTTGTCAGGAACAGATAACTGATTAAATTGTTGTCCCGACAAGGAAAACTCATTGACAAATGGATCAAGTAATGTATTAGCGTTTCCTTCCGAAGAAATAAATAAAGTACCCCGTGATGTTAACGCAATGCCTTCTGGATCAATACCATTATTAATAAAGGGGTTGCCTTCTTCGTCTAATAAAGTCGTAACCCCATCAAAACTAATATCATTTTTGTCTAAAATACCGTCACTTAAGTCTATCTTTAGGGTATAAAATCGGGCATCATTTAACTGACTGCGATCATCAGATAAACCATAGTAAACACCGTTAACTTCATCGTATGCTAAGCCAGAAATACCACCAAACTCTGTCCCTTCAACGGTAAACCCTGTGTCAAAATTAACATCACCAATAAAATTAATACTTTTAACTGTCTTTCTCGTTGAATCAATCATGGTTTTGTCCACCTTGATATCCGTATAAACTAGACGATGATCGGAACTAGGAAAGGGAAAATCACCCACTAAATCAAATAAAGAATCTTCAGCAGATGGCCAGAAAACACCAGCCTCTGTAATCTCTAAATTCTGGGAAGGTAAAACATAATCTACCCGCAAATTGCCAGAATTATTGTCATTAAAGTCTGCTGTATCAAACTTAGGATCGCCTAAATGACTATTATTAATATTACCTTGACGGTTAGTAGCATCAGTTCCCCCTTCACTT
>JAAUYB010092459.1_pt1 | contig 22164 bp, 14 predicted proteins | sample 7278071 | NCBI WGS metagenome assembly JAAUYB01 (sample SAMN14350121, study PRJNA611818) | marine sediment metagenome | isolation source: surface marine sediment (1.8m) | place: French Polynesia: Moorea | collected 2018-08 | reverse complement strand
CCCCCCCCCCCCCCCCCCCCCCCCCCCCCCCCCCCCCCCCCACCGCGACGCGCGCAGCGCGGCGCAATCCCTGGCCAAAGCCGCTCACCGCGCCCGCCTCAGCCGCGGATCCAGCACGTCGCGCAGCCCGTCGCCCATCAGGTTCAGCCCCAGAACCGTCAGCACGATCGCCAGCCCGGGCAGCACCGCCAGATGCGGCGCGAACGAGATCATCGTCTGGCTCTCGGCCAGCATCCGGCCCCAGGACGGCACCGGCGGCTGCGCGCCGAGGCCCACGTAGCTCAGCCCCGCCTCCGCCAGGATCCCCAGCGAAAACTGGATCGTCCCCTGCACGATCAGCAGGTTCGCCACGTTGGGCAGGATGTGCTCGATCGAGATCCGCAGCCGCCCCTTGCCCGCGACCCGCGCAGCCAGGATGTAGTCCAGCGTCCAAAGCGACAGCGCCCCGCCCCGGGTCACCCGCGCGAAGACGGGGATGTTGAAGATGCCGATCGCCAGGATCGCGTTGACGGCCGAGGGTCCGAAGACGGCGGTGATCAGGATCGCGATCACCAGCGAGGGGAAGGCGAAGACCAGGTCGTTGCCGCGCATCACCACCTCGTCGAGCCACGACCCGCGGTGCGCCGCCGCCAAAAGCCCCAGCGGCACGCCCACGCCCAGACCGATCCCAACCGCCACGATGGCCACCGCGATCGAGGTCCGCGCGCCGACCATCAGCATCGACAGGATGTCGCGCCCGAAATGGTCGGTGCCCAGAAGATAGCCTTCGCCCGGCAGCTTCAGCCGCGCGGCGATGTCCATGCCCTCGACGCCGTGCGGGGTCCAGACCAGCGACAGCAGGGCGGCGGCGATGAACACCGCCGACAGCCCCGCCCCGGCCCAAAGCTGCGCCGGCGCCCTCACCGCCGCCTCAGCCGCGGATCGACCGCCGCATAGGCCAGATCGACCAGGAAGGTCACCAGGATGACGGCGAAGACCAAGAGCATCACCACCGATTCGACGACGATCAGGTCGCGCTGCGTGATGCCCTGGAAGATCAGCCGCCCCAGCCCCGGCAGGAAGAACACGTTCTCGATGATGATCGCGCCGGCCAGCAGGAACGAAAACTGCAGCCCGAGGATCGTCATCACCGGGATCAGCGCATTGCGCAGGGCATGGCCCAGGACCGCCTGGCGCCGCGACAGCCCCTTGGCGCGCGCGGTCCGCACATAGTCCTGCCCCAGCGTCTCCAAAAGCGACGAGCGCATCACCCGCGCCAGGATCGAGGCCTGTGGCAAGGCCAGCGCCACCGCCGGCAGGGTCAGCGCCTTGAGGTTGACCAAGACGCCCTCCTCCCAGCCCGGGAAGCCGCCCGCCGAAAACCAGCCGAGCTGAATCGCGAACACCAGGACCAGCAGCATCGCGAACCAGAAATTCGGCACCGCGATGCCCAGCTGCGTCGCCCCCATGATGCCGTAATCGGCATAGCTGCCGCGCCGCGACGCCGCTACCAGCCCCACCGGAACCGCGATGACGGTGGACAGGACCAACGCATAGACCGTCAGCGGCAGCGACACCCAAAGCCGCGCCGCCACCAACTCGGCCACCGGCACGCGATAGGTATAGGAGACGCCGAAATCCCCCACCAAAAGCCCGCCGATCCAGTCGAAATAGCGTGCCAGCTTGCCGCCCTCGAGCCCCAGTTCCGCGCGCAGCGCCGCCACCGTCTCGTCGCTGGCGTTGAGCCCCAGCATAAACGCCGCGGGATCGCCCGGGATCACCTCGATCACCGCGAAGATGACGACGCTCGCCACCACCAGGCTCAGGCCCAGCGACAGAAACCGCGAGAGCAGATAGCGCAGCATGGGCAAGAGGTTACGTTACCCCGCCCGGCTGGGCCACGACAAAATCGGACCCGCTGCGAGTCGGCGCCCGGGTCAAGGATCGCATGAGCGACCGGCGCAGCCGGCCGCAGGTCCTTGACGCGGGCGCCGACTCGCACAGCCTCGACCAGGAGCGCCTCGCGCTCTTCTCAGCAAGGGGAATACCCCCGCGCGACACGCGCAACACCTGCCAGTTAGGCAATCAAATAGCCGGCCCGCCCGCAGCGCAACGCGCGAGGACGGGCCCAAAAAACCAGGGTGAGCGTCAGCGAACGCCGCCGGTCTCCGCTATTCCGCGGCCAGGATCGAACCAGGCGCCACCCCGTCGTTCATCCACGCCTCCAAGGGCGTCAGCGGGTCGAGTGCCGCCTGATTGATGCCCCCCGGCCCCGGCAGGATACCGCAATGGTCGAGCCCCGGCACCATGAAAAGCGCCACCGACTCGCGCAGGATCTCCTCGCCGCCCGCCGCCGCCGCGGCCTTGTCGTACCAGTCCACGGTCTTGTACGGCGTCACGATGGCGTCGGCCCAGCCGTGCCAGACGATCATCTTGCCGCCGGCCTCGCGGAACGCCGAGATGTCGGGATCGTCGCCGTTATAGACCGCGGCCGCGGCCGCCAGCCGCGCCGGATCGGTGGCGAAGTCGAAATCCGCCGGCCGCCAGCCCGCGCCCGGATCTTCGGGGAACGCCATGTAGGCGCCGAAATTCGCCGCGAACGCGTTGATCAGGCGCCCCGCGCCGTCGGCATTGCCGGTGAGCCACAGCCACCAGAACGGCTCGGACCCCTCGGGGATGCCGCCGGGATAAAGCTGCTCGCCCGAGGGCCCGACCGGTCCCTGGCGCCACTTCACGATCACTCCCAACTCCTCTGGCGTCAGGCAATCGGGCCCGTCCGAGCCCTGGCAGATCAGCCCGGTCAGATCGACGTCGCAGGCGCGCGGATCGGCGATCACCCCGTCCTCGGCGCCATCCGCGCCGTCGCATTGCGCCATCACTGCGTCGCCGATCAGCCCGTCCTTGCCGGGCTTGAGGATCCATGTCCCGTCATCGTCCAGATTGGCCTGCATCAGCCACGACATCTTGGTCGCCACCAGGCCGGGGTAATCCATCGCCGGCGCGCCCGAGATGATGCCGTCGAACATCTCGGGGTACCGCAGCGCCGCCACATGCGCCATGCGCCCGCCAGTCGAGCAGCCCTGGAACACCTCCTGGCTCGAGCCCTGCCCGTAAAACGCCGCGATCATCGCCTGCGCCACCCGGTGGGTCTCGCCGATCGAGCGCCATCCCCAGTCGCGCTCGGCATGGGGGTCGCCCGCAGCCCAGGCCGCATCCACGACCGACAGCCCGTGATGCCCGCTGTCCGATGTCGCGGTGGCATAGCCCTTCTCCAGACCCGGGCGCATCGCGTTGATCCAGCCCGCGCTGGCATCCGCCCGGCCCAGAATGCCGCAGAACCCGCCGCAGCCGGCCTGGTAATACTTGCCGTTCCAGCCCTGCATCGGCAGCCGCACCTCGATGTTGATCGCCGGCAGCGCCACCGCGCGCACCTCGCAATAGGCCGGCAGCGTCTCGGCCGCGTCGACCACCCGTGACGAGGTCACGTAACCCCCTGAAATCGCGGTGTTGTGCAGCGCCTCGCAGGCCGCCATGTCCTGGGCCGCCGCGCCGCTCGCGCCCAGCCCCAATGCCGTCATCGAAATCACCCAAAGTCGCACGATCCGTCCTCCATCCTGAAAATCCATCGCCGCGAGGCCACCGCCCGGCCGCGCCAGCTTGCCACCCCGCGCGGCACAAGAAAACCACCCCGGGCTTCTTCTCGTCGCAAATACGCAAATCCGCCCGCACCAAACGCGCCACCCGCCACGACGCGTCGCCTCACCGCTGGCCAGAAAAACCGCGCGCGGAAGCGCACAATTCGGCTGCCGCCCGCCGGATTGACGGTTTCGCCCGAGCCGCCCGTCCGCCAAACTGCGCCGCACCACCAGACAGGAGCCCGACACATGCCTCGCGCCATCGCCACCGACGCCGCACCGCCGTCTTTTTCCGACTATGCCCAAGCCGTCGAAACGCCCCCCGGCGCGCGGCTTCTGCACGTCTCTGGCCAGGTCGGCGCCCGCCCCGACGGCACGCTGGCGGAGGACCCGGAGGCGCAGCACGAACAGGCCTGGCGCAACGTCTTCGCGATCCTCGCCGCCGCCGATATGGGGCCCACCGACATCGTCGACGTGCTCGCCATCGTCACCGACCCCGCCGGCGTGCCGATCTTCCGCAAGGTCCGCGATCGCATGCTCAAGGGCCACTTGGCGTGCTCGACGCTGCTGATCTCAGGCCTCGCCAGCCCTGCCTGGAAGGTCGAGATCGCGGTTACCGCCGCTAGGGTCTGACCCGCGAGGTCCCCGCGACCGCCAAAGGCCCGCCCCACGCGTCATGCTTACATTGGCGGCGATGCCCCTGGAGATACTGACAGCAGGTGCGGCGCGATGCCGGGGCGCTGGCCGGAATGCGTTACGCCCCACCACCGGCGCCGGTCTGGAGCGGACGGCGGCGCGCGCGGCGGTCCGACGCTTCGACCATTGCAACTCTGGCGGCGCCTACTCCGCCCAGCTGACTCCCGTTAAGTCGTTGGCCTGGGTCGGGGCGTTCGCCCAGAGCCCTTGGATCTTGGCGTTCGCCACCCCGGTCCGGGCGAGCTGGAACAGGTAGCCGTTGACATAGTCGTCGGCAATGATGCGCTGCGCCCGGGCCAGGATCTCGGTCCGCGCAGCAGGATCGGCGGCCAGGTCCAAATCCGTCATAAGGCTCTGGAATTCCGGGTTGTCGTACTGGAAGTAATATTCCGGCCGGGCGTAGATGTTGATGTCCATCGGCTCGGTATGGCTGACGATGGTCAGGTCGTAATCCTTGCCCTTGAAAACCTGCTCCAGCCACTGCGCCCATTCGAGGTTCGAAATCTCGGTCTCGATCCCCACCGCGCGCAGCTGCGCCGCGATGATCTCGCCGCCGCGGCGCGCGTAAGAGGGCGGCGGCAGTTTCAGCGTCAGTGTCAGGTTCTCGGCCCCCGCCTCGGCCAGCAAAGCCCGCGCCATGTCAGGGTCATGGGCCGACTGCGCCGTCAGATCGACGTAGTCGGGATTGTGCGGCGCGAAATGGGTGCCGATCGGCGTACCGTAGCCGAACATCGCTCCGTCGATGATCTCTTGGCGGTTGATCGCATGGGCGATGGCCTTGCGCACGCGGACGTCCGACAGGGCCTCGGCCTTGTTGTTGGTCGACAGAATGGTCTCGCCCTCGGTCGACCCGATCAACAGCTGGAACCGCGGGTCGGCCTCGAACTGGACCAGCGTCTCGGGCGCCGGATAGCCCGGGAAGGCGTCGATATCGCCCGCCATCATCGCATTGAACGCCGCCGCGGGGTCTGAGATGAACTTGAACGTCGCGCTCGTGAGCGCCGGCGTCTCGCCCCAGTAGTCGGGGTTGGCCTCGATCTCGATCCGGTCGCCCTGGACCCAGCGGTTCAGCTTGAACGGCCCGGTGCCCACCGGATTTGTCGCCGCGTTGTCGATGCTCTCAGACGCCACGATCACCGCGTCGCCCCAGGCCATGTTGGTGATGAAACCGCCGTTCGGCGCGCTCAGCGTCACTGCGACGGTGTGGTCGTCCACCACGCTCACGTCGGCGATCCCGGCAAAGAGCGCCTTTTGCGCGTTCGTCGAGTCCTCGGCCCGGGCGCGATCGAGCGAGAACTTCACGTCCTCGGCTGTCATATCGGTGCCGTCGTGGAACGTTACGCCCTGGCGCAAGGCGAAGGTATAGACCGTGCCGTCGTCGCTGACGGTCCAGCTTTCGGCGAGCGCCGGGGCGATCGACCCGTCGGACCGATAGCGGGTCAGGCCCTCGAAGATATTGGCATAGACCACCTCGTCGATGGCCGCGGCCGCGCCGCCCGTCGGGTCGAGGTTCGGCGGCTCCAGCTGCATGCCGATGGTGATCGAGTCCTGGGCGGCGGCGGTGCCGGCGGCGGCCAGGGCCAGGGCGGCCACGGTGAGCTTCAGGCGCGTGAGCATGACGTCGGGGTCCTCCATGCGGTCGTTTTGCCCAAGGCTAACCCGGCGACGGCGGATTTGGAAAGCCCTTCGCCGGGCGCGGCGCCGGCTTTCGCGGCCCGGCGCCCCGGATGCCTGGACCCGAGTGATCCTGCAGCCCCCGCCATGCGTAGTGTTTGGGCAAAGGAGACGCGCCATACCCCTGATCGCCATCGGCGGGATCGCCGTGAAGCCCGGCCTGCGGCTGGTTGAGTTCTCGCTCTACATCGCGCCATCGCTGCGCCAGGCGCGCCGCGCCCAAGGCTGCCTTTTTGCCGAGGTGCGCCCCGCCGACGGCCGCTATTTCTCGCTGACGGCCTGGGAGAGCCCCGCCGCGATGAAGCGTTACGCCCGGTCCTGGCCGCATCGGATCGCCATGGCCCGCGCCGCGGTTTTGGCCACCGAATCCCGGTTTCACCATTTTCACGCCGAAGGCCCGCCAGACTGGACCGACGCACTTGCCCGCTGGCGTGCGGCCGGTCTCGATCGCGCCGCCTAAGCCGCGGCCAACAACTCGGCCAGGGTCAGGGCCATCACCTTGGCGCTGTCGACCATGTCGTCGACGCCGATCCACTCGTCGGGCTGGTGCGCGAGGTCGAGGATGCCGGGCCCGTAGGCGATGCAGTTCTTCAACCGGCCGATCCGGTCGATGTGCTTTTGGTCGTAGGTGCCTGGGCTGACCACGTAATCGGGCGCCCGCGCCAGCACGCGCTCGATCGCCGCGGCGACGGTGCGGACCACCGGCGCGTCGCGGTCGGTCATCGTCGGCGCCACGTCCCAGAGGTCGCGGATCTCGTAGCGGAAGCCGGGGCGCTCGGCCTTGATGGCCTCGAGCATCGCCGCGACCTCGGCCTTGACGTCGCCGATCTGCTCTTCGATCAGGAACCGCCGGTCGATGGTGATCGTGCAGCGGTCCGCCACGCAAGCCGCTGGAAAGCCAGTGAAATCCGCGTCCTGCACCGGCTCGCCGCCATGGATGGCGTTGATGTTCAGCGTCGATTGCCGGGCGCCCGGCGGCACCACCGGCATCTCGGTGCGTTTGCTGGCCAGAAGCGGGTAGAGGTGGCGTTCGATCTCTTCCAGCACGGCGCCCATGTGCCGGATCGCCGAATCGCCCAGAAACGGCATCGAGCCGTGGGCGATGCGGCCCTTGGTCTCGATCTCGGCCCACCAGACGCCGCGGTGGCCGAGGCAGATGCGGTCTTTGTTCAAGGGCTCGGGGATGATCACGTGGTGCACCCGGGCGGGGTCGAAATAGCCGCGTTCGGCCAGATAGGCGACGCCGCCATAGCCGCCGGTCTCCTCATCCGCGGTGCCGCTGATCTCAAGCGCGCCGGCAAAGTCGGGACGAACGGTCAGGAAGGCCTCGGCGGCGACGATCGAGGTGGCGAGGCCGCCCTTCATGTCACAGGTGCCTCGACCATAGATGCGGCCGTCCTTGAGTTCGGCGGCGAAGGGATCGGTGGTCCAGCCCTCGCCGACGGCGACGACGTCGGTGTGGCTGTTGAAGTGCACGCAGTCACCCGGGGCAGCGCCCTCGCGCCGGGCGACGATGTTCCAGCGCGGGTATTGGTCGCTGTCGCCGGGGGAGCCCGTGGCGCGGATCAGCTCGGTCCGGAACCCAGCGGCGCCGAGGCGGGAGTCGAGAAAGTCGCAGATCTCGCGATACCCGGCGCCCGGAGGGTTGAGCGTGGGCATGCTGACCAGATCCTGGGTCAGGCGGATCAGGTCGCCCCGGCGCGCCTCGATCTCGGCCGTCAGGCGGTGGTCCAGATCGGTCATGGCGGCAGGCTAAGCCAAGACCGGGGCGAAGGAAATGGCGGCGGTTGGCTGGGGCCGTTTGTGGGATTCGGGGTTGCAGGCCGGATGGAAATGGCGTGGCGTTTTTTTTGCCCGCACGGCCCGGCGGCGGGCCGCGGGATGCCGCAGCGACCTCTGTACGGCGTGCTTTTATGGCAGCAAAGTACATCTTCCATGTCAGCAACGCACCCAGCTCAGCCAAAGCGGCAGCCCACCGGGGCGGGGTCGTCATTGGTTGCGCCATTGGTTCGAGCAACCAATGACGACGCTGGGCCGAGGCGCTTCGCGCTGTTAACCCGGCCCGGAGACCGGTGTTGCCTTCGTAGAGAGAAGCCGCGCCATCGCCGATCCGCGGGGTGGCGAGCCGACGCTTGTTCGGAAGCACTTTATGGCTGTTAAGTCCGTAGGACCTTGAGCGGTGCGCGAGGGTCGACCAATCGCCGCCCCACCGGGGCGGGTCGGCGATGGCGCGGCGGGGCTGCGCCCCTTGACTCCGCGCCTGAAGCGGGTTGTCGGCTGCCGCATGACGCCATAATCGCTCGAGAGCCTTGCTCGAACGACGTCCCGCTTTTGGCGCCGCCGCGCCACGGGTCGGGCTCAGGCAGCCCAGTCCCAGGGGCCGGCGAATTTGCCGAGCACTTCCTTGACCTTGGCCTCTTCGACATCGCCGGTCTTCTTGACCTTCGCCACCAGGCCCAGCTTTTTGTCCTCGACCACCTCGGCGACCTCGGCGGCGAGGTCGGCATGCGACAGCGCGCCGTCGTAGACCCGCTTGATCGCGCTCTTGCGCAGCTCGGGCTTGAACACCTTGCCGACCGCCGTCTTCGGCAATTCTCCCAGGATTTCCAGGTGCTTGGGATAGGCCGCCCGCTCGGCGATGTTCTCGCGGGCATAGGCCAGAAGCTGGCCCTCGGTCACCTCGGCGCCCTCGACCAGCTCGACATAGACACAGGGCAACTCGCCGGCAAAGCTGTCGGGCTGGCCGATGGCGCCGGCGAAGGCGACGGCCTCGTGGCCGGCCAGCACGTCCTCGATCAGGGCGGGGTCGATGTTGTGGCCGCCGCGGATGATCAGGTCCTTGGCGCGCCCGGTGATCCACAGATACCCGTCGGCATCGAACCGGCCCAGATCGCCGGTGCGCAGGTACTTGTCGAAGTGGTAGAGGTGCTTGTTCTTGTCCGGATCGGTATAGGTGTCGCCCGGTGCAACTCCGGGAGAATACACACAAATCTCGCCGATATCATCGATCGGGCACTCCGCCGGCCCATCGGCGGTGTCGTTGACGATCTTGACGTCGGTATAGGGGAACGGCCAGCCGATGGAGCCGACTTTCTTCTCGCCCTCGGGCGGGTTGATCGACACCAGGCAGGTGGCCTCGGTCAGACCGTAGCCCTCGCAGATCGTGACCCCGGCGGCCTTTTCGAACCGCTTGTAAAGCTCCACCGGCAGCGGGGCGGAGCCCGAAAACGCCAGTTTCAGCGACGAGATGTCCGCGTTGACCTTGCGCTGCATCAGCGCGGCGATCGCCGTCGGCACGGTGATCATGAAGGTCACCTTGTAGCGCTCGATCAGCTTCCAGAAATTGTCGAACACGCCCTCACCGCGATAGCCCTGGGGCGTGGGCAGCACGATGTGCGCGCCCGAGCCCAGTGAGGCGCCGAGGCAGACGATGGTGGCGAAGACGTGGAACAGCGGCAGCGGGCAGATCTGCACGTCCTTCTCGGTGAAGAGAAGCGTCGCGCCGAGCCAGGCGTTGTAGACGATGCCATCGTAACGGTGTTGGGCGACCTTCGGCATGCCGGTCGTGCCGCCGGTGTGGAAGTAGGCGGCGACACGATCGGTGGGGCTGTCCTGGAAGGCCAGCGCGGTCGGATGCGCCTCGAGTTCCTTCATGAAACCGCGGACCTTGGCCTTGTGCGCGACCGGGTTTTTCGGGCGGATCAGCGGCACGATCAGCTTCTTGGCGCCGGTGAGGTAACGCAACAGGTCGACCTCGAGCACGGTTTCGACGTTCGGCGCCAGCTCGACCGCCTTGGCGACCTTCTGGGCCACGTCGGTCTTGGGGAAGGCACGCAGGGTGACGACGACCTTGGCGTTCGTTTCGCGCAGGATCGCGCCGATCTGCTCGGGCTCCAAGAGTGGGTTGATCGGGTTGACGATACCGGCGATTTGGGCGCCGAGATAAGTCAGCACGGTCTCGGTGCAGTTGGGCAGGATATAGGCGACCACGTCGGTCTCGCCGACGCCGAGGCTGCGGAACATGTTGGCGGCCTGCGCGGTCTTGTCCTGCAGCTCGGACCAGCTCAGCGTCTCTGCCTTGTCGTCGGGGCCCGAAAACATCTGGAAGGTGACGGCATCGTGGCTGCCGTATTTGGCGGCGGTGCCCGAGAGCAGCTGCCAGGTATTGACCGGGGCGTCGCGGTCGTCCCAGGTCGCGGCGGTCTCGATCGCGGTGCGGTCGGCCAGCGTGGCGTAGGTCATCGGTTCCTCCCCTGTGCGGCGCTCTCTGTCGGGCGCTCCTACAACGTTTGCGATAGTTAAGCGCCAGGCGCCCTGGCTGCAATGACGCCGCGAAACGGTTTCATTTGCAAGGGGAATTGCCGCCGGCGCGAGATGCGGGCGGTTTGGTTGGGAATGTCAGCGGGTGGCGTGGAGCGGACGGTCGCGTGACGCCCCGGGCCTGGAATCAAGGGGCGCAGCCCCGCCGGGCCCATCGCCAACCCGCCCCGGAGGGGTGGCGATTTGTCGAGGTATGCGCGCCGCCAAAGGTCCTTCGGATTCCACAGCCATAAAGCGCATCAGAACAGACGTCCGCTCGCCACCCCGCGGGTCGGCGATGGGCCCGGCTCGTCACCAGAAGTCCGACGACCGCTCCAGGCCCAATTGTCCACGCCAGATACGTCCGCCCGGGACTTTCGCGCCCTACTCCGCTGCCAGACCTTCGGTGAATTGCAGCCGGGCGAGCCGCGCGTAAAGCCCGTCCTGCGCCACTAGCTGGGCATGGGTGCCCTCGGCGATGATCCGGCCGTGGTCGAAGACCAGGATGCGGTCGGCCTTCTTCACGGTGGCCAGCCTGTGGGCGACGATCAGCGTGGTGCGGCCCCGGCTCAGCGCCTCGACCGCCCGCTGCACCAGGCGTTCGCTTTCGGCGTCGAGCGCGCTGGTCGCCTCGTCCAAGAGCAGGATCGGCGCGTCGCGCAGGATCGCGCGGGCGATGGCGATGCGCTGTTTCTGCCCGCCCGACAGCATCACCCCGCGCTCGCCCACATAGGTGTCATAGCCGTCCGGCAGCTTGACCAAGAAGTCATGGGCGGCGGCAGCCTTGGCGGCGGCCTCGACCTCGGCATCGGTCGCCTCAGCCTTGCCGAAGCGGATGTTCTCGCGCGCGGTGGCGGCGAAGATCACCGGGTCTTGCGGCACCAGGCTGATCGCCTGCCGGAAATCGGCCCGTGTCATCTGGGCCAAGTCCACTCCGTCGATCCGGACGGCGCCGGATTGCGGATCGTAGAACCGCAGCAGCAGCTGGATGATCGTCGACTTGCCCGCGCCGGACGGACCGACCAGCGCCACCGACTCGCCCGGCGCAATGGTCAGCGACACGCCCTCTAGCGCGGCATAATCGGGGCGCGCCGGATAGTGGAAAGTCACGTCGTCGAAGGCAATGGCACCCCGCTGCGGGCTGGGCAGAGGCAAAGGCGCGGCCGGATCGGTCACCGAATCCTCGGCATTGAGCAGCTCGACCAGGCGTTCGGTGGCGCCCGCGGCACGCTGCAACTCGCCCCAGATCTCAGACAGCGCGGCCACCGCGCCGGCCACCATCACGGCGTAGATCACGAACTGAACCAGCTCGCCCACACTCATCAGATCCGCCCGCACGTCGCGGGCGCCGATCCACAGCACCCCGACGATGCCTGAAAAGATCAGCGCGATTACGATCACCGTCATCAGCGCCCGCACCAGGACACGTTTCTTGGCGCTGTCGAAGCTCTTTTCGGTGACGTCGTGAAAGGTGGTGCGGCTGGCCGCCTCGTTGGTGAAGGCCTGCACGGTCTGGACGCTCAGCAGCGCCTCGGACGCGTTGCCGGACGAGGCCGCGATCCAGTCCTGGTTTTCGCGGCTGAGGACACGCAGCCGGCGGCCCAAGAGAATTATCGGAACGATCACGGCCGGCACGATCAGCAGCACCAGCGCGGTAAGCTTGACGGAGGTCAGGAACAACATCACCAAACCGCCGATCAGGATCAGCGCGTTGCGGGCGGCGATCGACACCGACGATCCAATCACGCTGAGCAGCAGAGTGGTGTCGGTGGTGATCCGGCTCAGCACCTCGCCGGTCATGATGTTCTCGTAGAACGACGGCGACATGCCGATCATCCGGTCAAACACCGCCTTGCGGATATCGGCCACGACCCGCTCGCCAAGCCGGGTGACGAGGTAATAGCGCAGCCCGGTGCCAAGCGCGAGCAGCCCGGCGATGCCGAGCGCGGCCAAGAAATACTGGTCAAGCAGCGCGGCGGCCGAGGTTTCGAACCCGTCGACCACCCGGCGCACTGCCAGTGGCAGGACCAGCGAAACACAGGCGGTGACGATCAGCGCGCATACCGCAGCAAAGATCAGCGCACGGTAGGGCGCCATGAACGGCCAAAGCCCCGCCAGGGCGCTGATGCGCTTAGACGTCGCGCGTTCCTCCTGAGCGCCGTTGGGCTGAGCCATGGTCCCTCCGCTTCGATCCTCGGAGGGATAGCGAAGAGCCGGTCAGACGGCAACTGCGGCGATCTGTATGGCCGTTATGCGAAAATCGCCCAACGGGACCTTGCGCGGCCGCCTCATCCTGCCGGTCAGCGATGTCGATACAACAGGGAAGCTCCAATGGAGCGGGCAGCGGGAATCGAACCCGCACCAAGAGCTTGGAAGGCTCGTGTGATACCATTTCACCATGCCCGCTCGGTAGAATTGTGGGTATTTCATGGGCGTTTTGCGGTCAAGCGGGATGTCGGCCGATGGAGGTCAAGTGGCCCGGGCTCCGGCCACCAAAGGCTTCAATCGCCGATGTAAGGCGGAGTTCCCGGCGCTCGGTAGCGGTCAAGCGGGCTGCGTTTTGCGTCGCTGCCATAGTAGTGCCCGCTGCCCTCGGGCTCGCCGAACAGAAGAAAGAGTGCGGACTCCGCGCCGTCACGCGGTGTTTTCATACCGAGGTCGCTGGGGCTCCTTCCGCTGTCCGTCACATAGCCCTGCGTGAGGTCGGTTGCACATCTTCCGCGGCGCGAGCGACGGCAGCATCGCTCGCGACGTCGAGCTCGACGAGCTGAACTCGGTTGGCTCTATCCGGCGCGGGCTGCCAGAGGGATTTAACCGCCACGCCCCCGCGATCGGCGTCACGGGCGCCGAGGAAGATGGAAGAGCCCCCGGAAAGTGGTGCGCTCATTTGGATGGATTTATCGCGTAATCAGGAGGGCCAAAAAATAGCCGCTTTCCGCCCGCCCCGGCCATTAGGTCAAAGCGGAGCCAAATACCGGATCGCGCCCAAAGTCTAACGGGAACAAGCTCGCCGCAGATGTTGCGATTTGTGCGCAACTGCCGTTCGGCTTGCTTAAAGGGTCAGTTTCTCCAACGCCAAGAAATCGGGCGTGCCACGGTTATTTGGTTGAGGATGTTACTGATTTGCACGATGGCTGGGCCACGTGTGATCTTCTGCTCATGCCCCTTGAGCCGTTGGCTGCCTGGCCTTCGCCTCGTTTGAAATCACTTCTGGCTTCGGTGGCTTTGCCTTGCCCTGACAAAGCCACGGTTCGCTCGGAGGCTTGGTGGGAAGAAGTTCTGGCCGATGTACGGCTTGATACTTTTCCGATCCCAATTGCTGCACTAATCTCGCGGGGAAGGAGTTGATATGCCCTTGGAGATTGAACCCTCCGAAACCGAGGAAAAACCATTCTCGACCGAGGCCTGGTCGCAGGTGCTTGCCGCCGTGGACAAAGCTTATGCAGAACTTGTTTCCTACCAGGAACGGTTGGAGCAGCAGAACGAGGAGTTGCATGAATTCAGTCGACTGCTCGGGTCGATCCTGTCGTCGGTCAGCGATGTTATGCTGGTCCTTGGCCGATCCGGTACAATCGAGGAAGGCAGCGCGTCGATTGGCCAGGTCACGGGCAAGGCCACTGTCGACCTTGTCGGCACCAAGGCCGACACCCTGTTTGTGGGTGAAAGCGCAGACCGTATCCGGCGCGCCATCGAAACGCTCAGATTTTCCCGAGAACCGGCGCAATTCGAGGCTGCGGTGGTCACACCGGACGGACCCGCGCCCTACGATGTCTCCATCTCTGCCCGGACCAACGATCGGGGTCGGATGATCGGCGCCGTGATTGTCGGGCGACCCCTGGGAGAGTTGCGCCGGGCCTATGCGGAACTGGAAGACAGCCACCGGACCCTGAAAGAAGCGCAGACCCAGCTCGTGCGGAATGAAAAGCTCGCCTCGCTTGGCCGCCTGCTGGCCGGCGTGGCGCATGAACTGAACAACCCCATCAGCTTTGTCTACGCAAACGCGCATACGCTCGAGAAATACATCGGCCGGTTTGAGACCTATTTCGAACAGGTCGAGGCGGGCGCGCCGCGCGAGGAGCTTGTTGCGCTGCGGACCGAACTGAAACTGGACCGGGAACTGCGCAACCTTCGGCAATCGATCGAGGGCGCGCGCGACGGGGCCGAGCGCGTGCGCGATATCGTCTCGGATCTGCGCCGCCTGAGCGTGGCGGGGAGCACCGAACGGGAACCCTTCGATCTTGTCGAGGCCGCCCGGGTCGCGGCCCGGTGGGTGAGCCGTGGATCGAAATCCGGCGTGGCCGTCCGGTTCGACGGGAGTAATGCGCTGCGGGTCGTGGGCAACGCAGGACATATCCAGCAGATTGTGATGAACCTGGTGCAAAACGCCATCGACTCAACCCGAGGGCTGAACGCTCCTGCGGTCTCGATTTCAATCGGACGAGAGGGCCAATTCGCGGTCCTCACAGTCTCCGACAATGGAACGGGCATCGACGCAGGAGTCGCGGATTCGGTCTTCGACCCGTTCTTCACAACAAAGCCCGTCGGACAGGGCACCGGCCTTGGGCTTTCGATCTCGGCCAAGATCGCCGAAGAGCACGGCGGCACGCTTGAGTTCACCGATCTCGATCCGGGCACCGCATTCCGCCTGACCCTGCCTGCCGGAGACGTGCCGTGAACTTGCTTTGGCTGCAATCGGCCGGGTGCGGCGGCTGCACCATGTCGCTGTTGTGCGCCGAGGACCCGAACGTCCTTGAGCTCTTGGAGGACGCCGGGATCAATTTGCTCTGGCACCCCGCGATTTCCGAGGCGACCGGAGCGGAAGCCAACGCCATTCTGCAAAGCGTGCTCTCGGGTGACACGGCCCTGGATATCCTGTGCGTCGAAGGGTCGATCGTGACCGGCCCGAATGGCACCGGCCGGTTTCACATCCTGTCGGGCACGGGACGGCCGATGCTGGACTGGTGCCGTAGTCTTGCGCCCTTAGCTGAACATGTGGTTGCCGTCGGCACCTGCGCGGCCTTCGGCGGCGTGACCGCGGCGGGAGGCAATCCCTCGGGCGCGGTCGGTCTGCAATTCGACGGCAGCCAGGCTGGCGGTGCGCTGGCCAGCGAATTCCGCGGCCGCGCGGGTCTTCCGGTGATCAATGTCGCCGGCTGCCCCACGCATCCGGGCTGGGTGACGGAAACACTGCTGCTTTTGGCAAGCGGTGCGCTCGGGGCAGAGGCGCTCGACGGGTTCAACCGTCCGCGGTTCTATACGGACCACCTCGTGCACCATGCCTGTCCGAAGAACGAGTACTACGAATACAAAGCCAGCGCGCGGCGGTTGTCCGAACTGGGATGCATGATGGAGCATCTGGGCTGCATCGGGACCCAAGCGGTGGGCGACTGCAACATCCGGCCCTGGAACGGTGGCGGGTCGTGTACACGGGGTGGATATCCCTGCATCGCCTGCACCAGTCCCGATTTCGAGGACCCGCAGCTGACCTTCACGGAGACACCCAAAGTGGCTGGAATTCCCGTCGGGCTGCCCACCGACATGCCGAAAGCGTGGTTCATGGCGTTGGCTTCGTTGTCCAAGGCTGCGACGCCCGAAAGGATATCCAAAAACGCCAAATCCGACCGCATCGAGGTAGCGCCGAAACCAAAGCGGGAGCGGTCGGGTTGACCGAGCTGATCGTCGGGCCGTTCAACCGCGTCGAGGGCGATTTGGAGGTGCGGTTGGAGCTGCGCGACGGGGCCGTCGCGGCCGCCTATGCGAACTCGCCGCTGTTTCGCGGCTTCGAAGTCATGCTGGACGGCGCCGACCCGCGCGACGCGCTGACTTTGACGCCAAGAATCTGCGGCATCTGCTCGATCAGCCAGTCGGCGGCGGCGGCCCATGCTCTGGCGGATGCAGCGGGCGCCGAGATGCCCGAACAAGGCGCCTTGGCCGCGGCGATCCTGCATGGGGTCGAAAACCTTGCCGACCACGTGACCCATTTCAATCTGTTCTTCATGCCGGATTTCGCGCGCCTGGCTTATGAGGCGCGCAGTTGGCACTCTGAGATGGTCGAGCGGTTCACGGCTGCGAAAGGCGCATCGCAACATGCGGCACTCGAGGCGCGCGCGCGGCTGTTTCACGTCACCGGTATTCTGGGCGGCAAGTGGCCGCATACCCTGGCGATCCAGCCCGCAGGCGTCACCCGCGTGCCCGATGCGGCCGACCGGGTCCGCATCGTCTCGATCCTCAAAAGTTTCCGGCGCCACCTTGAAGCTCGGCTCTTTGGCGGACGGTTGGAAGACTTCGCGGGCCTTTCCGGCCTGGCTGACCTAGAGGCCTGGACGCAAGGCGACGCCGGCCTGTTTCTACGGGCGTCCGCCGATCTTGGTCTTGCCGAAGCGGGCCAGGGACCGCGGCGCTATCTGTCCTATGGGGCCTATCCGTTGGCCTCAGGCCGGGTGACGCGCGCCGGGGTCTGGGCCGGCAGCGGCGTCTCGGATGCCGCAACCGGTGAGATCGTCGAACATGTGGCGCAAAGCTGGATGCTGGGCACGGCGGCGCATCCCTATGACGGCGCGACCCGGCCCGACGAAGCGATGGGCGCGCCCGGCTATAGCTGGTGCAAGGCACCGCGCCTCGACGGGCAGACATGCGAGGTGGGCGCATTGGCCCGACAAATCGTCGACGGCCACCCGCTTGCGCTGGCACTGGCCGACGAGGGTAGCGTCCGGGCGCGGATCGCAGGCCGGCTTTTAGAGATCGCGCGGACGCAGATGTGGCTGGAGGATTGGACGCAGGCGCTTGATCCTACCGCACAGTTCATGGGCGACTTCACCGTTCCGAAAAGCGGACGCGGCGTGGGGTTGGTCGAGGCTGCGCGCGGCGCGCTGGGCCATTGGGTCGTGATCGAGGACGGCCGGATTGCGAATTACCAGATCATCGCCCCGACGACCTGGAATTTCTCGCCCCGCGATGCCGATGGGCAGCCGGGGCCTTTGGAAGCCGCCTTGGTCGGCGCCCCGGTGGCCGAGGGCGAAACCGCGCCGCTATCGGTGCAGCATATCGTGCGCAGCTTCGACCCTTGTATGGTTTGCACGGTGCACTGATGCGCGGGCGGCGCATCCGCGTCCGGGGGCAGGTTCAGGGCGTCGGGTTTCGGCCCTTCGTTTGGCAGCTTGCAACGCGCATGGGGTTGTCGGGCGCGGTTCTGAACGACGCCGAGGGGGTGCTGATCCATGCCGCCGGCGGCGACTTGGACGCCTTTGAGCGCGCTCTGTCAGTGGAGGCGCCGGGGCTGTCGGTCGTCGATGCGGTCGAGAGTGAAGCCGCCGATGTCGCTCATCAGCAGGGTTTCGTCATTGCCGCCAGCGGTGGGTCGGGCGCGGAAACGCGGGTCACGCCCGACGCGGCCACCTGCCCGGACTGCCTGGCGGAAATCCGAGACCCAGCCGAGCGCCGCCATGGCTATGCCTTCACCAACTGCACCCATTGCGGCCCGCGGTTCACGATCTTACGGGAGCTTCCTTATGACCGCGCCAGCACCACGATGGCACCGTTCGAAATGTGCGCCGCCTGCCGCGCGGAATACGACGACCCCGCCGACCGCCGTTTCCACGCCCAGCCGGTCGCCTGCCCGGACTGTGGCCCGCGCGTCTGGGCGGAGGATCGGGACGGACAAAAGCTCGACGGCGACGCCGTGGCCCGTGTGGTCGACTGGCTGACAGAGGGGCGCATCGTCGCGATCAAGGGCCTCGGCGGATTTCACCTGGCCTGCGACGCGCGAAACGCCGAGGCCATCACGACGCTGCGAAAGCGCAAGGGGCGGCCCGGGAAACCTCTGGCGCTGATGGCAACACTGGACTCAGTCACGGCGCATGCCGCGCCATCGCCGGAAGAAGAAGCCCTCCTGAGCTCACCTGTTGCCCCGATCGTGTTGCTTCAGCGGTGCTCGGATGCGCTGCCGGACGGCCTCGCGCCAGGGCAGGCAAGGCTGGGCTGGATGCTGCCCTACACCCCGCTGCATCATTTGCTTCTCGACCGTTTCGACGGGCCGCTGGTGATGACCTCGGGCAACCTGTCCGGCGAGCCGCAGGTGATTGGCAACGACGAAGCTCGGCAAAAACTGTCCGCGTTTGCCGATGGTTTCCTGATGCACGATCGAGAGATCGCCCGGCGGCTGGACGACGGGGTCGAGATCGCCGGACCCGCCGGTCCCGTCGTTCTGCGCCGCGCGCGTGGCCGGGTCCCGGGCACCTTTGCCCTGCCGGATGGTCTGCCGGATCGCCAAATCGTGGCGTTCGGCGGGCAGCTCAAATCGGCGATCTGCCTCACCAAGAACGGCCAAGCGATGCTGTCCCATCACATGGGCGATCTGGACGACGCGCTTTCGGTCGAGGAATTCCTGAAAGCCGATGCCGACATGGCCGCGCTCTTCGACCACCGTCCCGAGGCCGTCGCGGTGGACCTGCATCCGGATTTCCGGGCCACACGGCACGGGCTTTCGCGGGCCGAGAACCTGGGGATTCCCGCCATCGAAGTGCAGCATCACCACGCCCACATGGCCGCGGCCCTTGGTGAAGCCGGATGGACCGGCGAAGCGGCGGTCGGCATCATCCTCGATGGGCTCGGCTTGGGTGAGGATGGCACGGTCTGGGGTGGTGAGATCCTTGTCGGAGGGTACGGCGCGGCGCAGCGGATCGGCCTTTTGAAGCCCGCCCCGTTGGCCGGTGGCGACCGGGCGCAAGCCGAGCCGTGGCGCAATGCGGTGGTTCGGTTGGATCAGGCCGGGCTTTCGGAGGTCGCCGACCGGCTCTTCGCGGATCGGCCAGTAGACGCGCTTCGCGCTGCCGTGACCGCGGGTTTCAATGCCCCGATGTCAAGCTCGGCGGGGCGGCTTTTCGATGCGGTGGCCGCCTGTCTGGGGCTGGCGGTAGAGCGGCAGAGCTACGAAGGCGAAGCCGCTATGCTCCTGGAGGCTTTGGCAATGCTCGCTCCGGGCAGCGGCGGTTATCCCTATGAGACCGACGGCGCCGAGATCGATCCGGCGCCGATGTTCGAAGCGATCGCCCGGGACCTTGCCGGCGACGTCGAGCGCGAGGTGATCGCCGCCCGCGCCCTGGGTTTTTTCGTCGAGGCCTTCGCCGACGCGGCGTTGTCCGCTTCAGAGGCCTGGGGTGCCGACACGGTGGCCCTGTCCGGCGGATGCTTTCAGAACATGACGCTGTTGCGGCACGTCTCAGAACGCCTGAAGGGGCTACGCGTTTGCGGTCCCGGCTTGGTGCCCGCAAACGACGGTGGACTGGCCTTTGGACAGGCCTTGGTCGCGCTCGCGCGCATGGAAGCGAACTGACCGGCCCCCTTCCACAGTGGTTAGACGCCTTCCGGCACACCTCGGCGTGTGTCGCGATAAACGATCTATTTTCAAATAATTAGCTTGCCCAACGGACGCCGCCGGTTTTGCTTCCACGTCTGTTTCCACCTCGCAATTCTATGGACGACGCGCGCGGGACACCCTTCGCGCTGCGACGAAAAAGCGATGGAGGAGGGCCAGCTTTGAGCCAGATCGAAACCTTCTATGACGTCATGCGCCGCCAGGGGATCACCCGGCGTAGCTTCCTGAAGTACTGCTCTCTGACGGCGTCGGCGCTCGGGCTTGGGCCGGCCTTCGTCCCGAAGATCGCGCACGCGATGGAAACCAAACCGCGCACGCCGGTGATCTGGGTGAACGGGCTGGAATGCACCTGCTGTTCGGAAAGCTTCATCCGCGGCTCGCACCCGCTGGCCAAGGATGTCGTGCTGTCGATGATCTCGCTGGATTACTCGCACACGCTGATGGCGGCAGCGGGCCACGCGGCCGAGGCGGCGCTGGAAGACACCATCGAGAAATACAAGGGCAACTACATCCTCGCCGTCGAGGGCAATCCGCCGCTGAACGAGGACGGCATGTATTGCATCGTCGGCGGCAAGCCCTTCGTCGAGCAGCTGCGCCATGCCGCCAAGGACGCCAAGGCGGTCATCTCCTGGGGCGCCTGCGCGTCCTATGGCTGCGTTCAGGCGGCCAAGCCCAATCCGACACAGGCGACGCCGGTGCACAAGGTCATCACCGACAAGCCGATCATCAAGGTGCCGGGCTGCCCGCCCATTGCTGAGGTGATGACTGGTGTGATCACCTACATGCTGACTTTCGATCGCCTGCCCGAGCTCGACCGCCAGGGCCGGCCGGCGATGTTCTACGGCCAGCGCATCCACGACAAATGCTATCGCCGTCCGCATTTCGACGCGGGCCAGTTCGTCGAGCAATGGGACGACGAAAACGCACGCAAGGGCTATTGCCTCTACAAGGTCGGCTGCAAGGGCCCGACCACCTACAACGCCTGTTCAACGGTACGCTGGAACGAGGGCACGTCCTTCCCAATCCAGTCGGGCCATGGTTGCATCGGCTGCTCCGAAGACGGGTTCTGGGACCAGGGCAGTTTCTACGATCGGGTGACCGACCTGACCCAGTTCGGGGTCGAGGCCAATGCCGATCAGGTCGGGATGGCCGCGGCCGGCGTCGTGGGCGGCGGGGTCGCGCTGCACGCCGCGGTCTCCGCCCTGAAAGCGGCCCAAAAGAAGTCACAAGACACCGTCTCTCAAAGCGAGGAGGTCTAAGCCATGGTCGTGCAAACTCCGAACGGCTTCACGCTCGACAATTCCGGCCAGCGTGTCGTGGTCGATCCGGTGACCAGGATCGAGGGCCACATGCGCTGCGAGGTGAATGTCGACGAGAACAACATGATCACCAACGCAGTCTCGACCGGCACCATGTGGCGCGGGCTCGAAGTGATCCTCAAGGGCCGCGACCCGCGCGATGCCTGGGCCTTTACCGAGCGCATCTGTGGCGTCTGCACCGGCACGCATGCGCTGACCAGCGTCCGCGCGGTCGAGGATGCGCTGGGGATCACCATTCCGGATAATGCGAACTCGATCCGCAACATCATGCAGCTGAACCTGCAGATCCACGATCATATCGTGCATTTCTACCATCTGCACGCGCTCGACTGGGTCAATCCGGTGAACGCGCTGCGCGCCGATCCGAAAGCCACAAGCGAATTGCAGCAGATGGTTTCGCCGTCGCATCCGCTCTCCTCGCCCGGCTATTTCCGCGACATCCAGAACCGGCTGAAGCAATTCGTCGAATCCGGCCAGCTTGGCATCTTCAAGAACGGCTATTGGGACAACCCGGCTTACAAGCTGCCGCCAGAAGCCGACCTGATGGCGACGACGCATTACCTCGAGGCGCTGGACCTGCAAAAGGACGTCGCCAAGATCCACACCATCTTCGGCGGCAAGAACCCGCATCCGAACTGGCTGGTGGGCGGGGTGCCGTGCCCGATCAACGTGCATTCCACCGGCGCTGTCGGCGCGATCAACATGACCACGCTGAACCACGTCAGCTCGATCATCGACCAGTGCATCACCTTCGTGAAGAACGTCTACCTGCCGGACCTCGTCGCCATCGGCGGCATCTACAAGGACTGGCTCTACGGCGGTGGCCTGTCTGGGCAATCGGTGATGGCCTATGGCGACATCCCCGAACATGCCAATGACTTCAGCGCCGGGCAATTGCACCTGCCGCGCGGGGCCATCGTGAACGGCAACCTCAACGAGGTGCAGGACGTCGATGTCCGCGATCCCGAGCAGATCCAGGAATTCGTCGATCACAGCTGGTACGACTATGGCCAGCCCGGCAAGGGCCTGCACCCCTGGGACGGCGTGACCGAGCCGAACTACGAACTGGGCGCCAATGCCAAGGGCAGCCGCACCAATATCGAGGAGATCGATGAGGCGGCGAAGTATTCCTGGATCAAGGCCCCGCGCTGGAAGGGCAATGCGATGGAGGTGGGGCCGTTGGCGCGCT
>JAAUYB010024132.1_pt1 | contig 22181 bp, 21 predicted proteins | sample 7278071 | NCBI WGS metagenome assembly JAAUYB01 (sample SAMN14350121, study PRJNA611818) | marine sediment metagenome | isolation source: surface marine sediment (1.8m) | place: French Polynesia: Moorea | collected 2018-08 | reverse complement strand
CACATGGTATGAAAACAAGGTAGAATTAGGGCACATAACTGGGTACTGCCTTAATAGTACTATTAATAGCTTATTAGCTTTTTCTAACCTTTGTTGTGGGGAATGTTTAGGGTATGCCACATGGTATGAAAACAGGGCAGAAGTGGGGCACATAATTGGGTAGGTGCCTTAATAGTATTATTAGTAGCATATTAGCTTTTCCTACCTTCCTTGTGGGGAATGTTTGGGGTATGCCACATGGTATGAAAACAGGGCAGTTTCAGGGCACTTAACTGGGTATGGAGTTAATGATGCTCTAATAGATGGCAAAATTTAGCAGATCCTCTGCAGGGCACGAAACGTGGTATATAACGTGGTATCTATTAGCGGATGTGAGTTGGTTGGGAGTGTACATTTTTGCATATAAAAATATATTGCTGTCAGACATGCCTGTTGGTGTGGATGTCGCACCTGGTGTGCATCCTGCTGTTGAAAGGTCGGTCGCGCGTCTGTGGAAAACGCTTCCGGAGTTTGTTGTGCAAGAGTTCCGCGGGAAGGGGCTGTAAAAAAACAAAGGCTGTAAAATGGTGGCAAATCTTCAAAACAAACAAGTTTTCTCACATTTCTTGCGGCGTAGCGCGCTCTGTTGGCTTGGCCGGAAAGCGGGACGTGCTTGCTGTTGTGGCTGTTGTTGTGGCTCATGCTGAAGTTGACGTGCCTTGCGCACCTGGCGTAGCTCTTCAAAGGCTTGCTTGACCCCGTCTCGGCTCACATCAGGAAGCACGTTTTTTCTTGTGCATTGCTCGCGTTCGGCACGGACCTTGCGGAGCTCCTCAGCAAGCTGACGGGCTAGTTGTGCCAGGCGGTTTTTCTCTTGCCGCTCAGAAGTCATCAGGGCCTCCCCGCTGCTGCTCCGGCGCTGTGGGCCGTGTGCTGTGAGGTGGCGGCGCTGTGATGCGAGTGACCTCTCTCTGGCTTCTCTCTCATGGCGGACTTGTGCAAGGTCACGGATAATCCGTTGGACTTGCTCTTTGCGATCCTCACCTGTTGATGATAGAAACACTTTTTGTATTTTAAAAAACCACTTTCGTTGTTTGTTCTTTCTCTCTCTTTTCTAAAACAAGGCTTCATTGAAATTTTAAGCCTATCAAACCACAGCTGTAGAACATTTTTTCTGTCTATAAACTTTTACTGTGGATAAGCCATATTGGTTAAGCTAATGTATTGTAATGTTCATGTCGTGCAATCAAATCTGGTAGTGTTTACCGGTATTTAATTCAATGATTTTCAAAATTTCCAGCAAAATCAAGGATTTATTGTTTTCAAATGTCACATAATTGCACCCATCTTCAAAGTATGTTCTGTTTGATCAGATAACAGAGGACAAATTAATTATTTACCTTTCTTCTTTAGATATTTATATTTCTTTCCTGTTTTCACTGATAAAAAAAATCATAGTATCTCCAAAGTTGTATTTGGGTTATAGGTTTCCATTTTTTTTCCAGTACTGATGAAAGTGACAGAATGTTTAACTTTTATATACCCAGCATTAGTAAAAGCTGCCTCAATAAGAGACAGCAAAACTGTATAATGGAAACTGTTCACATTTATCTGTCCTTGTTTCTGTATGCATTTCCCTCAGAAAAATATTTTTTCTGCCAAGGAATATTTTTTCTACCAAGGAATCAAATATTTTTTTTACCAAAGAATATTTTTTCTACTGGGGAATCAAATATTTTTTCTACCGAAGAATATTTTTCTACTGAGGAATCAAATATTTTTCTACTGGGGAATCAAATATTTTTTCTACTGAGGAATCAAATGATTTCTACTGAGATATCAAATAAATCAAAAAAATAAAAGGAATATTTGTTCTACTGAGGAATCAAAACATTTTTTCAACCAAGGAATATTTTTTCTGTCTGCTGACTGATGACTCATAACTTATGAGTCATGACCATTCAAATTTGGCGCCTTTTTAAAAGAAATCAACAGCTGAATAATTTAAAATCCACAGCTGAAATCAATGAGTCACCTTTTGACCCTGTAGATTCCGTTACAATATCCGCCTTGCGGATAAAAACACAAACACTATTCGCATATCAGAAAAAGTAGGAAACTTATCTTGTTTCTTTGGCTATTTATCAGGCCAGCGATTCATAGTTTTCTATCAGATCTGTCCTGTTGCGGAAAAAAAGCCATTTCTACACTTTTTTAATCAGCAAGAGATCTATTTATCTTTGAAGAATCAGCACACAGGTAAATTCACACAGGTAGGGCAGCAGGCACTGTCGCACTTTCACCTTGCCACGTATTGGCAGGCCTGGTCACTGTCGCTCGCTGGCTCTGCTTTGGTTGTAACTTGCTTCAGCCAGCTTTAGCCAGCCGTGCAGACGATTTGGTACCGACGTTCAATTACCTGTTCTGTGTATCTGTCTTTTCGTATCACCCAACCTTTTTTATCTACTCTTCAGCCTGGTATGATACGTGAGAAACGATCTAAAAATCCGTTACTCATCTTCAAAATAATGTTTACTAAGTAGTATGAAAAACGCTAGCATTACTACTTATGCTGTGCATTTCGCCCACCGGAAAAAAGAACTCTCCCCTCTTCCCTCTCTCCACCTCATAATAGCTGACACCGGCTAACTGTCATATTTAAGAGGGACTGTGGTACTGCAGCCTAAAAAACCAAGTTTATTACCTTTTTACAGATGTCTTACCATCTGTAAAAGCTCTTTTTTAGGCCGGTAATTGCATACATAGGTGTAGGGGGTGGACAGGGGGATTGAAGGTCAGATGACTTTATGTGTTAAAATACAAATTCCGTATTTTTCTTATGTACCGTGTTCCCTCCCTGAAGCCCAAAATTGGACTTTCTTCGCCCACGTATGGTTAGTTGTTTTTTTTTTTCAGAAACTGTCAAAGCCTAGAATAATGTTTTTACGCGTCCAATAAGCAAGCACCACAAATGGAAAATGTATTTGCAGATTATGACACGTTTCTTGCCCAACATGTTTTTTCCCTTAATTTATCAGTTCATCACAAGTCGTAAAAATATAAATATGTGTGTTTATGGTGTCCCAGTAAAAGCATTCCTTCAAAATAGCAGCTTTGGGACCCATTTGCGGACATTTTTTTAAAGAACATGCAACTGAAGCAGCCAGCGTTACCATTATTACTCGGGCACCCATATTGTAGGGCGCCAGCGGCGGTGGGCCAAGAGCCACTGCGCCGCCAACCAGCAATCTCCTTCCTTTGGCTAATAAATCAACTCAGTTCATCTTGAGACACGGCGTGAGATAGAGCTATGTTATTTCGCGGCGACTTAAGGTTAGCATAAGTCCGCCTGCTTCATATGGTGTCAGCGCCGGTTCGTACCCACATTTTCTGTTGGGTTTCTTTATTCCCTTCGGGGGCGTAAGGAGAAGACGCAATTAGCAAAACCACGCTACATACATTGCTTATCTTCCCGTGTACTCAGCGAACAAAGAAGAGTCTGGAATATTCCAGAAGAAGGCAAAAGCGTCGCTACGCGGACAGAAGAAAGGAAGAAACCCAAGCAACGCTACTTCCTTTTCTCGGCCCTACGGTCCTTCCACCTCTCTTGCCCTCCTGCCACGGCCGGAATCGCCCGCCGCCAGGGGAGGAGGGAGTAGGGCGAAGGAAAGGGGACTAGGAAGTGAGCTGAATGGGAGAAGGGAAGAGAGGAGCCTGGGCTGGCGGCCAAGAGGGTCGCCGGCCGGCTGAGAGAAATGGGGGCAGAGGAAGAAAGGAAGGACGCCATACCAGTTCCTCGAGGACAAGCGCAAGAGACACTCGATCTCGGCTCCTTCCTCCTTTGCCCTGCTTCACTCTAGCCGCATCGGTAAGCACCAAAGCCAAATCCACGAATATCAGCCTAAGCCATGTAGAATATAGTGCAAAGCCCAGCGTCGTCGATTCCCAACTCGCCTAACGCAACGCCTCCACTCTCATTATTGCACCTTCGGCTTTGGTAACGCAGTAGAGCTAGAGTAAAGTAAAAGAGCCTCCATCCCACTAAAGCTACTCCGTCCCAAAATGGCTGGCATTAACGCCGACCAATTGCACCAGATCCCTGCGGCAGCCCGTGGTGGATGCCGCTGGGTCGAGCCCTTCAGCTCGGGCGATGAGACGGAGTGGCTGGGGTGGAGGCAGAATTTTACAATCACTGCCGCCATCAATGGATGGGACAACCGCCGCCAGCGCCGCGAGATCGCTGTGGTTATGACCGGGGCCGCCAAGCAGTACGTGGCGGACATCCCGGTTGGCGACGGCCTGCCCCCTGGCCTGGCCGCTGGCGCCGCCATCCCGGACGCCCAGGACGCCACCGTCCTCCTCAATGCCTACGAGCAGCGCTTTCTCCCCGCTGCCGCCTCCGTCATCGCCAGGGTCAACTTCCGCCAGGGCTCCCAGAAGGAAAACGAGTCGATGGTCACTTGGTGGGCCCGCCTACGCCTTCTGCACAGCCGTGTCTACCCTGCTATGCCTGCCGCCAACCAGGAGACCAACTCCGACCTCATTGAGACCTTCGTCGTCTGCCTCAGCAATAAGGTGACAGCTGACCGCGTGTGGAACCGGCGGCCGGACACCTATGCCTTGGCCCTCAACTACGCCAACGATGTCGCCGTGGGCCATAGGATCCTCAACCAACCCGTGCCCCCGCAGCCGGCCGCCGAAGCAGGAGCCCGGCCTCTTCCACATCGGCGTAGACAACGGCAACAATGCCGCTGGAGTCGGTGCCGCCCGGCAGAGGAGCGCAGGGAACCGCTGCTTCGGGTGTGACAAGGCCGGGCACCAGGTCCGCGGCTGCCCGCTGATCAAGAGGCTGCTCCAGGAGCAGAGGAGGGGCGCGAGTGGAGGCCGCGGAGGAGGAGGAGGAGGGCGAGGACGAGGCGGGGGAGCAAGGAGGGGCCCCGGGCCCCGGGGACCCGGCTGCGGGGCCGCTGGCTGCGGAGCTGGCGGCCGGGGCGGACATGGAGGCAGGGGCGGTGGAGGCCGAGGCCATGTCAAGAACATCCGCCACCACCATCTGCATGCCATTCAGGCCATCCTCTACGGTGAGGACCCAGACTAATGGGATTGGGAGGACACGGCCAGGGACTAGGAAAGCGAGGCCACAGGAAACTAGTAGAGGCAGAGGACCAGGGCGCTCCTCTACCGATTCTCCCTAGCCCAACCTTGTCAGCCACGTCGGCTCCTACTTCCGGGCGGCTGTTACAGGCTCCCCATAGCCCAGGCGGGGCAGCTGATCCCGTGGAGGAGGTAGCCAACCCCCCAGGGCTGGCGTAAGCTAACCTTCACGCGGGGCTAGCCTGGCTACAGCTGAAAGACGACCAATAGCTGCAGGAGGCAACAGCTGACCCGGAGGAGCTCGCGGCTATTGCAGTGAGTCAGCTGGCTACCTCAGATGAAGAGGCAGCTGCCACCTACTGCACTACCTCCCAGTGTGACTAGGGGGAGTCAGCTGCCGTGCCTTAGTGGACTCAGGAAATACTTGGCGGACAGTTATAAGCTTGGCCTTGGCAACCACGATGGGTTTGAAGAAAAGTGACCTGAAGCCTCTGCCTGGGCCCCCAGTGGAAACCGCATCTGCAGGAGTGAATTTAGAAGTGATGGAGGTCCCCAAGAGGGCGTTGGAACAGGAAGTGCCCTACTTAAGGCGCAGCTTCAGGTGCCGACCCGTGGTAGTGAAGGGGTTGTTGATGCCAGCCAACGTTTCGGCGCCCTGGCTGAAGATGCACGGCTGGGACCACTTGCACACCCAGGAATGCCTCTCCATTGGCGCGCGGGGTGAAGGTGCCCCTCACCCAGTCGCGAGAGGAGACCCAGCAGTCATACCAACTGTATGCCCTCTCCTCCGTCGAGCTTGAACCCAGGTCGGTCCGGGTCGTCAAGGCCCTCGCCCCCTCCCTCCCTCACCTCCTGAAGGGAGGCAAGCAAGAAGCGCTGTGGGAGGACGCGGGAATCGAGTCGATGGATGAGCTGGCCCATGCGGTGACCTCTAAGGCCGCTGTGGTTACCCTCGAGAGGGGGGGAGTGGCGAGTGTCTTGGTGCAAAATCCTTATGACCTGCCACTGCAAGTGGACAAAGGGCTCAAGCTGGGGCGGGTCCATATTGTGGACGGTGCCGCCATTTATGTGATCAACTAAAGTGGAAGGGGCCTAACATACTCGTGCCGACAAGAAAGAGGACTACATTAACCAGTTTGTGCAGGCTGGCAAGAGGGGAAAGGACAAAGGGCTGCCCCTAGTGCCAGCCAACTTAAGGGGTCGGGACCCCGAGAGCTTGAACACGGACGAGCGGTGGCGCTACCTCCGTGCGGTGTTTGAGATCAACAAGAAACCTTGCCTGCGGACGGAGAAGGATCGCAAGGCAGCCGTGTCGGTCTTCGCAGAGTTTTGGGACCTGTTCTCCCACGGCGGGTTGTACGGGCATACACATATCCTTCAGCACCGTATCATTACGGAGGACGTGCCACCCATCAAGTGCCGCTACCGACCGGTAAACCTGGCACTCGAGCCCAACCTTTGCCGGCAACTGGACGAGTGGCTCCACCATGACGCGATCGAGCCGGCCAACAGCCCGTGTCGTTCAATTTCGTGGCCGCCAAGAAGAAAGGAGGGAAAATACGCTGGTATATCAACTGGCGGCATTTGAACCAGATCACCAAGAAGGATACCTTCCCAATGCCCTCGGTCCAGGACACCATCAGCCGCTTAGCGGGCAGCCGCATCTACTCCGGGGTGGACATGGCAGGCGCCTTCCGCTGTATCGACGTGGACCCCTGGGACCGCAAAAAGACCGCCTTCGCCACCCCATTTAACTCCTTCTGCTGGGCTTCGGTGTCACAAATGGACCGGCGACGTACTGCCGGCTAGTTGACCAGGTGCTGAAGGACATTCCCGACTCAGTTGCCATTAGCTTCCTTGACGACGGCGTCATCAATAGCGCGGAGGTGGAGGACCACATCTGCAACATCCGTACCGTCCTCACCGCGTACCGGGAGGTGGGGCTGAAGCTGGCAGTGAAGAAGTGCAACTTCTTCGCCGACAAGATCACCTACCTGGGCCACGTTCTCAACGAGAAGGGCACCCGCCCCTTCGACTCGTACGTGGACGCCATCAAGAAGTGGCCCCTGCCCCGCTACAAAACGGAGGCGACTATGCCCGGATCGCTAAACCCTGGATGGATGCCATCGGAAAGACGGACAAGGAGGCCAAACGGCGACCAGTAGGGTTGACCGAGGAGATGGAGGCCAGCTTGGAGATGCTAAAGGCCTCTCTGGCCTCGGCGCCCATTCTCGGTTTCCTGTACTTCCGCGGGCCCAGGGCGGGGCGCTTTATCCTCGACACTGACTTTTGCGCCCAGCAGATAGCCGGCATCTTCAGCCAGGACCAGGACGGCCGGGAGGTCGTCATCGGCTACGGGAGCAAGAAGTTTAACAAAAGCCAGAGCTGATTGCTGTCCACGAAGGGGGAGCTGTACGCAGGCATTTTCATCTTCTACATGAAGAAATACCAGTAGTACCTCCAGTACGGGACCCAGTTCCTCTGGCACACGGACAACTCCGCCCTGCAGGCCATCTGCACCATGGACTGCCCAGGGGCTATCGTCGAATTGTGGCAAGGCTGGAGGTTGAGGCAGTGCAGCACCTCCGTGCTGCCCAAGAAGAGGACCCCGAGCTTAAGTTGGTTCTGTAGATTGTAGAGATGATAGGCCTGCAAATCTTGCTTGCGAAAACGGCCGTGTAGTTGTGCAAAACCTCCATGTCCTCCTGCAGCTTCTTGATCGCGGCGTCGGTCGCCGTGGTGTCCTGCACCCAGTCGGAAATCTTGTTCCATAGGATGCCCCCAAACACAGAGCCCAACGCTGCGCTGATAAGCAGCTGCCGCTTTGCCCTCCTGCCGGACCCGCTGCGTGTGCAGCCAGTCCTCGATGGTAGCTCATTCCCTCTTCGCCGCCAGCGAAGTGGTGTGGAACGTCATACGCTGCAAGTCCGAATGCGGCATCCTCTTCCTCAGTAGCGCATCCATCTGTTGACAGGAGTGGTCAAAGAGGCCAATGTCCACTGGCGACTCCACGTTGAGGAAGCCTTTCACACTCCAAAGTGCGCGGAAGTCTTCGCGAACTTCACCTGTGTGTAAGCCTGCTTCGGTGTGGGAGAGTCCGTGTTGCCTGGCGCTAGCAACCCAGCAAGCAACAGAAGCGTCCACAGAGGGTCCGGCAGCATCCAGCACTGCCAGAAGTCCCCCATGGCGAGACCTGGTTCTGCTACTCACTGGTTCGCTTTCCTCTTCATCCCCGCAGTCGCTGCCCCCAAAGCTGTAGTAGACTGAGCTTGCTCCGCTGCTGCTCTCTTCTTCCAGCGGTAGCTGAGATCCACCTCCGCATCCGGTGCCGCCGGCGCCGACGTCCCTGCGACCACCGGAACAAGGTCTGGTGCCGCAGCGGTGCTCGCCTGCGGCCGGTCCTCCTCCGAGTCCGTGTCCGACAAGATCTCGATGCTCTTGGCGTATGGCACCGTCCATCAGTGCTTGTGCATCGACGGACAGTCTCGCGACGTCCGCCCACGTGAGTGTCTTGACGGGGCGAAGTGGAAGTCCAGCCTGAGACCTGTCTCTTTGAGGTGATGATTGACTCTGACCAGAGTGGGAGTGATCCCGTCTCTCCGAATTAGCTCTCTCAGCAGGGCCCAACATGATGACAGGTGTGTCAGACATGCTGCAAACTCCTCCAGGATGCTCTCCAATTTCTTGAGGCAACGGCCTTCCACATTCACAAAAAAAGCGCGCTCCTCTCGTCTTTGAGTAATTTGATTGATCTCTCTGCCGTAACCGCTCTCTGAGTGACCGTAATAGCCGCTGAGTCAGCTTTGAAGCCTCCACGTTCCTGATGATTTGCGCCTCCGTCATTGAGCGCCTGTACTTCATGCGCCAGGGAATCTCGGCGATCGTCTCCTAGTGCCACTCCGCTGGGTTTGTGAAGTCCACGGTGTACTTCTTCGCCACCTCCAGATGGGCCCGGCACTTCTTGAGATTGACCTCCCGGGTCTTGATCTTGGCCTCCACGACGTCCAACTTTGTTACCCATTGCGACACCTCTGTCTGAACCACCAGTCAATCGCTGTTGAGGTTGTCCTTGGCCCGCTGCAGACAAAGCGGAGGGGCCCACATTGGCGGCGTTGTGCTCCCGCTGCTTGCTGTCCCGGCGCTTGTCCCTGCGATTCCGTCGGACGGTGACCCACTCTCCGGCGTCGTCCTAGTCATCGGAGCCAATGTAGAACTTCGTTGCTTCCCCGTTGGAGTCCAGTGATGAAGTACTTCCCACGCTTCTCACTGTAAACGATTCAGATTTTACTCTTTCTGTCTCCGGTATTGCCCCTGGCTTTGCGCTCGCCGGAGTCGGCGTTGCGGTGTTGGTGTGACTGCATGATGCCACTGGCGTCTTGTCCCTCTCCATCTGGTCCCCGGATTTGTTGGCAGCTTTCGGCGGTGTTTGTCTCCAACTCCTCACTCACACCCAACAGTCCTGACAGCTCGGCTTCTTGCCAGGGCTGTGCTTCAGCTAATGTGTCCTTTTGAGCCTGAGACCGCACCCCTTTTAGTCTGTTTTGATGCATGATGGATTTGTGTCCTAATGTGCCATTGTCGTGCGTGATTCCACGACGCATGGAAAGAAGTAGTAGTCAAGTTACCGCGCGCGATGAAAGAGAGAAGGAGCGGAAGATACCGTATGTAGCATATAACATAATGTAGTCAGTCGTGATGTGACTTCTGAAATACACACACGCAAAACCCAGAGTTCTTCATGTGACAATGGTGGCAGCGGTCTAAGTATCCGAAGAGGCCGCCACATGGACAATGTACACAAAGTGCTTCAAGCCGTGAACAAGGAACTCTTCCCCGACGGCAGACAACGACCACTAGGACTGGCGGACATAATGATCCATTACTCAGCTACAACAAGTGAACAATGACAACGTTGCAGACGACAACGCCGACGCCGACAACGCCGACGCCGACGACGCCGATGCCGGTGATACTGACGCTGACGCCAACGAGGAGTCAGCAGAAGGCAGCGACACTGCGAATGATGACGACGCAGAAGACAATAAACTCAGACAATCATGCAGACGACAAAATAGACGACGCCTCCTTGGACTCAGACGATATGGCGGACCCTGGAGGCGCCGCCACAGCTGGTGGTGGAGCTGGCCGCTCAACGCCCATCATACCTACATTTGCTGGCGAGGGCAACAATATCTTCGAGATAAGTTCCCTCGCACAAGAATTCATTGACAGTTTCCTTGGTTACTGCCAACATGCCCGTATTACACAGGATAAGAGGCTGGACAACCTCGACCAATGTCTCACCGGAGTGGCCAAGAAATGGTACCGGACGCGTCGGAGACCAAGTTCGTCGGCGCTTTCCGCGACTGGAACATCTTCGAGACCAAGTTTGCAGACCGTTTTGACATTGAGCTCACACCCGACGCCAGGGGCACACAGGCCGAGACCCTGTACATCAGGGACGACAAGCTCTGCCGCAACTTCATCGAATGTTGTCGTCTCTATCAGTACGAAGTCAGTCAGCAGACAAGACAGACCATCGCTCAAGCACTGCCCGCCTGCGCCACGTGCGACGCCTGCGCCACCTGCCCGACCCGCGAGGCTCAGATCAAGAGGATCACAGACGCCGTGTCACAGAGAGAGTGCATCGACCTCGTCATTCGCGGACTGGAGGAGACGATGCGAGAGGAAGTCAAGAAACTATCTGAAGGCAAGTAGTAGTATATAGTTGTGCAGTTTCCGTGTGGTTGTTCGGGCGGCGCGCGCGGCAGTCATCGGGATTTGATGTGGGTGTCGGGCGAGCTTTCAAGCGGCCACCGGGAAAGGAAAGTAGGCCATCTTTTCAAGTCCCAAGGGAGAGCAACAGGGAACAAGCGATCACGAAACGAACACATGAACAACGGTAAGAAATAGTTGAAGACGAAAACAGATGGATGCACTTCCTTTTATTTTTTTCCTTGTGCTGCCGCGCACACATGTTACACATTAGGAGAAGTGCTCGCGAAAAACAGGAAAACGGTGGAAGAGAGCTCTTTGTACAGGGGAGATTTTTGTTGCTAGCTTTTTTTTCTTCGGGGGGAGAGCTCTTTTTTTATTTTTTAAAACTGGGAAAACTTGCAAGCATTTATTTTTGTTTCATCCGAGGCAGCTTACTCTGTGCTATTTTTTTTGCGGCATGAAACTGTTCTTACTTCTTCTTCTGATTTATGAAAGAGTTGTACATGGAGTTGCCGAGGAGTCTCTTCAACTCCTCAACGTCCATGTCGCTGTCGTCGGAAGAGACGATCTCCCTGCTCTTCTTCTCCTTCTTCTTATTTTTCTTCTCCTCCATCTCTGCATCCCCCTCACTATCCTCAGAAGCCACGAATTCCTTGCTCTTCCTTTGTTTGCGCTTTCCTTCAGCCGCCTCCATCTCCTTGGTAATCGCTGCCAGCTGCTCCTTGCTCAGTCTCTTGATCTTCTTCAGCTTCGCCAGGTCCATTGCCTCCTCCACCGGCTTCTCCTTCGCCGCTGCGTCCTCATCGTCAGAGGAGATGGGAGTGTACTTCGACTTCTTCTTCTCCTTCTTCTTCTTCGCATCCTCCTCGTCTAGCTCTTCCGCGATCATGTCCATCTCCTCTACCTCTGATCCTGCGACGGCGTTCATGCTCACCATCTCATCGTCCATGGACTCTGCAGAGGCCTCCTCTGCCGCAGCCTCTTCCTCTGCAGCGACCTCTCCCGTGTTCTCCTCTCCCTCCGGGGTGATGGCGGCGGCGGCGGCGAGCTCCGCCTCCCTCATCCTCTCTTTTAACTGACGCTCATAGAGCTCCTTGTTGAGCTGTTGAGTATACACCTTCAAGGCTTGCTCCGTCACCGTGCACATGCGCGCCTTGCCCATCATCCCGAGCTGTTCATCCAAGGGGAGGGTGACCATGCTGTTAGCCGTCATTGCCATTTTGAGCGCCTTCTTGAAGTTGTTGATGCAGGAGACGGGAAGCTTCATCATGAAGTAGTCCTCACCATTCCTGCTCCTCTTCCTGGCCTGTTCGTGTTCGGTCTTCCTCTTGGTGATGACCAGCGCACGGTACTGGACGAAGTGACCGCTGTTCCCCTGAAATAAAAGCAGAACATTAGAATGCAGGCTAGCGAGAGGGAAAGAAATATATACTTACTTTGAAGAAGGACAACTGGACGAATAGTCTGAATTCGTTGAAGCCCAGCATCCTTCCTGAATACATGAACGAATTGTCCTCCAAGATGTCCATGACCCCGTAGCGATCTGTGAGACCAGCGGCGAGGGTATCCTCGATGGACTTGCCCGTGTTCTTCTTCCTGCTCTGGATGAAGGTGGCGACGCCACGATGCAGATGAGCAAGGCTGGTCATCTTTCTGGACATGAGGAAGCGCTTGATGCGAGCCCCGCTCCGATTCACCACCTGCAACTGTGGATCGTCTCCGCTGTGGACGTGCACTGTGGAGGGAAAGAGGAGACGGAGGAAATTTTTAATTTAGAAAGCAAGGGGAAAACAACATTGCTTACCGATACTCCAGCCAAAAAAGGAGGTGGCGCCAGAGAAGTTGGGATCTCTTTCCTTTGCCGCACTGATGTCGATTTCTCCAAGCACTGACAAAGCAGAGAGATGAAGTAAAAAATGAGCGCTTGAAGTGGGAGGCGAGTTGGAAAGCGGTATTGCTTACACAGGCAGTAGTTGGAGTTGAAGCGGATTTTCATCGGCTTCCACGGCGTGCGCTGCTCCGGCTGATCACCAACCTGGACGATGTCATCGTTGGCGTACGGGTCCTTCATGGGGATGTGCTGCTCCGTCATCCTCTCCAGCTTCTTGTGGAGCTGCGGGTTGAAGAGAGCCGATGGTGGCGGCGATGACGGCGGCAGCGGCGGCGGCTGCAGCAGAGCAGCCTGCGCCGCCCTCTCCCTCATCAGCCTGTCCACCTCCGCCACGGGCAGGAGCGTGACTCTGCCAGTTTCATCCACGTAGGCCTTGCGCGGCTCCTTGTGCTGCTGAGTTCCTCCCGACCTCATGGGCGGCTTGGTCCCTGGCGGCGGCGGCGGAGTCAGCGTCCGAGCACGATCGATCAGCGCTCTGGTGATCCTCTGCTCGTTGCGGATGGCGTTCTTCTTGAGGTCGTCGATGGCCTCCTTGTGCAAAACACGCTCAGTATTGTCCACGCCTTCCACATGAGATCCGATCTCAGACGGATTTGTGCTGAGTATTTTCTTTGACCGCTCAGCTCCGACGGCTTTATTTGCTGCTCCTTCCACTTTCTCCTTCTCCTCCTCTGGTCTGGGGACGAGTGCATTTGCAAGATGCGCCGATCGCATTAATATAGGTACAAGCAAGGTACTGTGTCCGCCTCCTGTCAACTTGGTAAAAATAGACCACACAAACAAAGGTAAATTTATCTACTTCTTGTCAGCCGAAGAATTTTTTCATGAGGAGATAGAGCGTTCGTTTCCCTCCAAAAATTACTGCCGATATCCAGTCGTCTTCCGTTTCATTTCCTGCAGACGGAGAAAGATAGAGTTTGCATTCCTGAATTAGCGGCGCTGCCACAATTAGGGAAAAACAATTTGAAGAATTCAACTCAGCGCATGTGTCCGCTTCTCCTCATCATCAATTTAGGAAGAAAAACGGAGAGAGAAGGGGACAAGGGTGACAAACAGGAGAGTGAAAGGGAGAAAAATGATACCAGCTCTTCATTCCCCAAACGAGTGATGGAGGAGGTCGCTGCCCCTTTTCTCCGGAGCGTTTTGCGTGTGTGAAGTGGAGGAGGAGGAGAAGGTGGTGGAGGCGGAAACGATGAAAATGGAGCCGCCTACGCATCGCGGCCAACGCCCAAGAAACGAGCCCTCGCTTTTTCCGCTTGCTTTGCATTCTTGACCTGCATCATTCTCTTGGCGCACATGTTTACCTCTCTAATTCTGAGTCTTGCTGAGAATGATGCCTTGTGGGATTCGATTCAAAAATTGTTGCGGCAGTGTACCCTCAATTGTCTCAATCATACTAGTACCTGCGAAGCACAGAGAGAGAAATAAAATATGGAAGAAAAATGAGAGAGCGTCAAACTGAGTTCTACTTTTCTTTCTTCGCTGCGCGGGAAAAAATGCCATTTGGTTGTTGCCGTGCCCTCCTTTGTGTATTCTCACGCCCCGTTTTTTTGTGGCGGGAAAAATCCATCTAAAAGTCAAGTTCCCGCTTCCCGCCCCCTCATTCTGCGCTGGGACACCGAATGCTAAGTTTGGAGGCGGAGGTAGAAGGGGAAGATTTTCTGCTCATTGGGGAGCAGCATCTTCTGCCTCATACTGTCCTCTTTCGGACGCGGCAGGGAGTTTCAGCAGCACAATGCAAATCTTCCGTCCGAAGTTTCTTCTGGTGGCTCTCGCCTTCTGGTCTGCGGTCTGTGAGACGCAGCGTCTGGAAGCGAATCTCTATCGTGTGAGTTTTTTCTCCTTGTCCGCTCTTTTTGTTTGTCTCTCTTCTTTCCCTTCTTCTGGTCCGTTTATTTTCTTGGGAAAGTAGCAATAGCGGGAATTAATCTTTTAGCGCCTGCCGCGCGCCCGAATGAAGGAGAGCGACAACACCGACGACGGCTACGAGAACATCGACCTGGACACGGACGAGAACCTGATCGAGCTGGGGAGCAAGCTGGTAAGTTTCCTTCTACATTAACAGACGGCGGGAAAGTGCATGTCAGGAAAACAATATATCAATTAGGCTGCGTCAAAAAGGTTGAGATCTGCGCCCTCCCCGTCTTCTCCCTGTGCGGGAGGAGGATCGTCAAGAGGTCGGGACCTTTGGTCATCCTCGCAGCTGGCGCCGGCTTTGCAGCCAGCCTCTTGGGCGCCAGCGGCTCTGGCTACGCCATCTGCGAGGGCCAGTGCAGCGACCGAATCTTCTACGTCAACGAGCAGAAGATGGCCATCGAGAAAGAGAAGAACGCCTGCATCGACGAGTCTTTCCTCCTCAAGCAGGAGAACGAGAATTGCAATGGCTTTGCCGGCACAGTCACCGCCCTCCACAACGAGCTCGTCTTCTACCAGGAGGAGGCTGAGGCAAGCCTCCAAAGCCGAGTCCGCTGGGAGCTTGCAGCCAATGCCAGTCAGTCCCTCCTCAATGACTGTGAGCAGGACCGCTTCGACCTCAACAGCAACCTCAACGTGTGCCTGCACCAGCTGCGGGCTGCCGAGATCGAGCACAACAGCAACTGCCAGCTCGCCGAGGACGCAAAACAGCTCACCGAGCTCACCGATTGCTACACCTCCCTCCAAGAGACCCGGGACAGCCTCCGCAGCGTTCAAGCTGCCCGCCGCGACGACAACAAGCAGCTGGACCAGTGCCTGGCGAGGAGAGATGTCAACATCTACTCGTCCTCCGCCGGCAACTACTTCGCCGGCACAGCGGAGAGCGAGCGGCGCAGAAGGCACAACAAGGTGGTGGAGGAGGACAAGGAGAAGTGTTGCTGCAAGCGACGGGAGCCCAGCTTCCTGGAAGCTCTCAGCCGCTGCCAGTACCCTTTGGGGCGGGGTGTGGCTCAAGCAGAAAGGCTTCAACATGGAGACAACGACCCTGGAGGAGATCAACGCGCTCAGCCTGGAGGCGGCCGCGGAGCTGCACTTGCTAGAAGGGAAGGAGCGCGCGCCCAAGGTGAGGGAGGAGCAGCAGCATAGCAGCGGCGGCGGCGGCGGCGGTGGCGGTGGCGGCAGCGTTTTTTTCTAACATTCTTAACTCTTTCTTTTTTTTTCTTTCACAGAGTCACAAGGAGAAGGTCAGACTCACAGACGCCCGCCGCATCCTCAAGGAGGTGAAGCTCAGGCTGGAGGCTGTGAAGAAGAAGAAGGAAGAGGAGGAGACTGCTGCACCGACTACGCCGGCGGGACCTCCAGGGGATGTTGTAACTGGTTCTGGGCGGTCGTTGGAGCCGTCCTTGAAGCCAGATGTATCATCTCCCTCACCCTCCTCTACTCCGTCTACTGTCGTTGCTGCCAATGCTACAACAGGAGTCACAAGCGACTCATCTAACACTTCATTTGCTACTGACACTAATTTTTCTCCTTCCACTCCTTCTCTCAGTGAGTTCCCCCTTTTTGTGCAAGGTTTCTTCTACTTCGGTCTTTTTCATGCCGCTCTCTATGCTATCATAATTCTCATTTTCACTACAGCAAGCCTGATCTACTTCTGCAAGCGCGGCATCGAGACCCTCCGTCTTGCCATCAGTCTCCTCAGGTCCAACGAGGCCAGGATGGCGAAGACCTACGACCAGCTGGAGGATGAGCTCCGCCGCAGGAGGAAAGAAACTCGCCGTCGGGAAGATGTGGAGGAGGAGAAAGGGGAGGAGGAGGAAGGAGCAGCCGGCGGATCTGCTAAGCAGCGTGCACATCAAGACCAACTCTTGCTGTGCAGACATCATCGAGAGGAGCGACAGCAGCAGCAGCAGCAGCTGCGACGGCGGCAGCAGCAGCAGCAGCAGCAACAGCAGCAGCAGCAGCTGCAGGAGCAGCCCGCCGAGGACCCCTCCATCACAGGCAACAGCAGCATCATCCACCCTCCGACCACCACCACCACCACCACCGCCGTTGCACCAAGAAGATCCGCAGCTAGCACTACCACCACTATCATGAGCAGCGAGGAGGAGGGGATGTTCATCTCGGACGAGTGACTTTCTTCTTCCACTTCTTTCTTCCCCAGTTCCTTTTTTCCCTCATCCTTCTAGTTTCTCCAGCTCCATCTTTCAAAATTTCACTTGTATTTGGCTCTCAGAATTATTTCCAGATGTTGTGAGGGAAAAATAATAACGGTTTTTCTTCGTTTCGGAAAAAAGAGTTTGTTTGCCAGACTGCGCAGTACAGTCCGCCGCCGCCGCCGCCCTCCTATCTCTTTCTTCTTCCTGTTTCTTTCGCATCCGCCCGCTTTCCCGCCGACCGCCGCTCGTCGCCGCCTGTTCACCGCACTTAATTTGCATTTGCAGCTCTTTTTTCTTTTTTCCTCTGCCGCTGCGGCTCAGTTCGTCTTCAAGACGCAGAGGAAGTAGACGATCAAGATGGAGGCTGACTCAGACGACGGTGATCCTGGAGAGTTGGTCTGCGGCGACTGCGGCCGCCCCTTCAAGCGCCGGTGCAATCTGGTGCCGCACATGAACTCAAAGAAGTGCAAGTCCGCCGCTGGAAATCTGAAGTGTAGCCGCTGCGATGCACATTTTGTGAGAGCAGACAGCCTATGCAGACACCTTCTCCACGTCCATCAAGTTGAGATCGAGCAGATGTTTGCCTGCGGCGTCTGCGAGGCGGTCTTCTCCATGGCTGAGGAGGTGGAGCATCACAGGAAGACGGCGCACGAGCAGCGGACTGACATTGTGGCGGTGGAGAGCGCATTCTGCCGGCAGGCGCAGCTCCTGAGAGCTTTCATTCCAGAAGACACGGGGAAGAACATTGATGAGACGTTCGTGTACGCCTTCACTCAGATCTGCAGGCTCATCAAGGAGCTCAAAGTTGAATTCAAGTATATGAAGCGAGGGACAGTGCTGCACGTGGAGATGGCGCGCTACGACGAGCAAGGGCTGCTGACGGAGGTGAAAGTCTTCCCCTTCCGTGGCTACTCCATGTGCATCTCCAGCCTCACCAGCACGCACAAGCTCAGGGTGGATGTGGCGAGAGTAGTTGGAGACTATGAGAGAGCGCTGGAGGAGTTCCTGCACATGGGCAGCGGATGAACGGTGTTGAGGGGGATGTTCTTGGAGGCGGAGGTGAGCCAGTGCCTCCCGCTTGCCGGCTTCGCCCCACAGTGGAACTGCACCTTACACATTGTAACGTACAACAAGAAGGAGGGCTGCACCAAGGCGCAGAATTTCTGCAACCGTCCCTTGGAGCCTGAGCTGGCGGAGGAGAAGGTGAACTGCTTCTATCTCGCGGTGGCCGCCTACTACACAAAGAGCTTCTTCTGGTCGGACAATCGCAAGATGATTGAAAGAGCCAGAGAGCTCTTCCACTTCGTCCCCAAGGGGGTGGCGGACGCGGACGGGTTCACCATCGAGGACATTTCAACTTTTGAGAGGCTCAACAAGGACGAGCTCAAGATGAGCATCTGCCTGCTCTACCGAGACGAGGACAAAGACATCTTCCCCGTGCGCCTGGGCAACGGCAGCAAGGAGTACGAGCAGATCACTCTCTTGCTGTACTACACCGAGGAAGGGGAGCTGCACTTTGCTCTCATTGCCGACCCCAGCAATGTGCTTGCCCGCCGCTCAAGGCAGCCCACTGGCAAGCTGCAAACCTGCAGCGTCTTCCTTTGCAACAAGTGCTGCAATGTGCTGGTAAGTGAGAGTTTTTTTTAAAACTTTTATTAGACTGCTCAGGACTTTATTGGTCAATGCAATCATTTCTCTGTCTCTCTCTTTTCTCTTCCTTCAGTCCAGCAAGGCGGCATACGAGGCCCACCACAAGTTCTGCGTCAAGAAGTTCAAAGGGCCGATCATCAGGCTGCCCGAGGACGACTTCAAGAGCTTCGACGACTCCAAGAGCAGCAGCAATCCGCGCTGCTTCAAGCTCGCGCTCATGGGCTTTGCCGATTTTGAGGCGCTGCAAGCTCCACCTGAGAGTAAGTGCTCCTGCGATGAAGGAGTTCTACCGCCGGCAACCCAGGAGGAGCTGGAGGATGAGGTGCTGGAGGAGGAGATGCTCATCATGGAGGCGCACGAGCTCTGGGCCGAGCTCGACGACCTCCTTGACATGGTGCGGCAGTAAAATGTAGGAGACAGCAGACCGAGCCTCAAAAGAAAGCTCTCCGCCCCATCACCGCCCCCGCTCCGCCGCCACATCAGACCGCTGAGCATGAAAGAGTTTGTTCCTCCGCCCCTTTCCTACCGCCACACCTCCTCGAGCAACACCTTCCTTGGTCCCTTCGTCTTGCGGCCGAAGACGGAGGAGGAGAGGGAGGAGGAGATCTGCGAGGACGCACTCATCCTGGGACAGGCAGCAGACACGTACGCAGCTCAAGAGGCCGCCATCGCGTGAGCGGAGCGCATCTACAAGGACAAGAAGCGGGGAAACAGCTACTGGCGCTCCGGCTACGGCCTCAAGTCCTTCCTCCCCAGCCGCGCTGTCCGAAAGCAGCGCTGCCCGCACCGAGTGAAGGTCTTGGCGGAGCAGCCGCCCTTCTGCTACTCCTTTGCTCTGACTGACCGTGAGGGGCAGGTGCTGGAGCACAAGACGTTCTACGGAGAGCCTGATGTGGTGGCAGAGAACTTCCTGCTCACCATCCCCAACGTGTCGGACACCTACCTCCCCGCCCTCTCCGGCGGGGGAATGCCCATGGACAAGCTGACAGAGCAGGAGGAAGAGATTGTGAGGACGGTGGTGCGCTGCTACCTGTGCGGCGGCGTCATCCACGACGAAGGAGAGAAGAGGGTGAGAGACCACGACCACCTCACGGGCAAGCTCCTCGGCATGGCACACAATGACTGCAACCTCGCGAGGCGCGAGCTCTACCAGCTCTGCATCTTTACACATAATTTCAGCTGCTACGACAGCCACTTCCTCATCCGCGCGCTCAGCCGCTTCTCTGAGAGGATCCACACCATCAACGCCATCCCGCTCACGACTCAGAAGTTCAAGACAATTACCGTCAACAGACGAATCAAGTTCCTTGACTCCTGCGCCTTTCTCCCAGACAGCCTCGACAACCTGGTGAAGACGCTGGTGAAGTTCGGCAGCTCCTTCCCCATCCTGGAGCAGCTCGTCTCAGGGGAGATGAAGGAGCTGATGAAGGAGAAGGGTGTCTACCCGTACTCCTTCGCAACCAGCATTGAGAGGCTGAGAGAGGCGAAGACGCTGCCGGGGAAGCGCCACTTCTACTCCGACCTCAACATGAAGGAATGCAGCGACGAAGAGTACAAGAGAGCGCAGAAGGTCTGGGACACCTATGAGTGCAAGAATATGGTCACCTACACCAGCATCTACGTGCAGAGCGATGTTTTTCTCCTGGCCAACGTTATTGTGGACTTCCGCGAGAACGTGTGGAAGAGCTTCGGCCTCGACATCTGCAGTTATCTCTCGCTGCCTCACCTCAGCTTTGATGTGATGCTGAAGGAGACCGGAGTGGAGATCGAGCACATCAAGGACCTGGCGCTTGCCCACCACCTTCAGTCCGCCATCCACGGTGGGCTCTCTTTCGTCGGTCTCAGGCACGCCACAAGGAGGATGTACTTCTCCGATGGATGGAACGGCCTGGGCAAGGAGTGGCCGACCTGTCTCCTCTACCTCGATGCCAACGCGCTCTACGCCTTCGCCATGATGCACACCCTCCCCATCCGCGACGTGCGCTGGATGACAGATGACGAGCTGGAGTCCTTTGACCCTTTCGCTCACGTCAGCGAGGAGGGAGAGACCGGCTACATCCTCACAGTGGATCTCACCTACCCGGAGGAGCTCCACGAGGAGCACAACGGCTACCCGCTGGCCGCAGAGCAGCTGAATGTGAACTACTGCGACCTGAGCGAGTCCTCCCGCCGCTGCCTGTCGGAGATCTATCGCAAGAATCTCACTCACAAGGCAAAGAAGCTATCCGCCACCTTGCGCCCCCGCCGCAACTACACGCTCTCAACGTCAAGCTGTACCTGGAGATGGGGCTGAAGCTGGAGAAGATCCACAAGGGAGTCATCTTCACACAGAGACCCTTCATGAAGTGGTTTATCCAGGACTGCGCTGAGCAGAGAGCGAACTCACGCACTCCCACCGAGGCCAGGACGCAAAAGTTGATCCCCAACCCCATTTACGGGAAGGTCATCGAGTCCCAGGACAAGAGGATAGACTGCAAGTTTGCTACCAGTCCCAAACGCAATGCCACCAACACCCGCCACCCGCTCTACAAAAGCAAGCTCATTTGCGGGGAGGAGCTCACCATCAGCTTCCACGCCAAGAAGCAGCTCATCATGAATCAGTCCTGGGCGGTCGGCTTCACCATCTTGGAGATCTCAAAGTACATAATGCAGCGTCTGTACTACAAATCCATCGTCCCTTCGCTGGGCGGGTCCAGGAACGTGTCGATGGCGATGAGTGACACCGATAGTTTTTTGATCCGCGTGAGGAACCACACGGAGGCGCAGGCGCTGGAGAAGCTCAGCCCGTTCATGGACTTTTCCAACTCTCCCGAGGATCACTCGCTCTTCTCCAAGGCGAGGGCCAGGCAGCCCGGCCTCCTCAAGTCGGAGGTGCCGCTGGGCAGCATCAAGGAGGTTGTTGCGCTGAAAGCCAAGACGTACGCCGTCAGGGTGGACAGGCACCTGGGCGAGCGTTATGAGAACGACGACCGCCTCAACAGGGCAAAGGGTGTAAAGAAGGTGGTGAAGGACGCCATCCCCTTCGAGGCGTACCGGAAGTGCGTGGACAAGATCACCGGCTACGAGGTGGAGCAGAGGACGCTGCGCAGCATCAATCACGTCAACAGTAGGGTGGGCCTTAAATACATCATTGTCAGATTTTCCCTTGCCTCAGTGAAATTCTATTAACGAGAGACCTTTTAGATTTATTGTTTTTTCATGTTCAGAACCTCAATTTTGAGGGTCTCTGGCTTCCAGGATCCAGTGAGAGCACCCTTTTTGGGTGTTTCAATTGGCTCAGGTGCATGCCCAGAGTGGATTAGAAGGTCCAAATAGGACCGCTCTCTGCTGGGATGACCTTCACCATGTAGTGCAGATTTCTCGTTTTTGGTGCTCAGAACCCCAACTTTGAGGGTCCCTGGCTTTCAGGATCCAGTGAGAGCACCCTTTTTGGGTGTTTCAACTGGGTCAGGTGCATGCCCAGAGTGGATTAGAAGGTCCAAAAAAGGTGCTCTCAGCTGTGAAGGACCTTTTCCATACATACCATATTGTCTCTTATAAAGGGGCGTTTTCCCTGAATTACACACATCCCACTTGACCCACTTGGGTTGCTTCTAGCAAAAATATTATTTTTTACTTTTTTGATCACAATGGCAAGATGGATTGACATGCAAAATATTTTTTCCCTAGCTTGAAAACCCATGCTTGCAGAGGTACCCCGGGCCCACGGCCATCTTTACCGGGCTGTAGCCTAACTGCACGGGGGTCAGCACCCATAATATTTACATTTTTGGAAT
>JAAUYB010048501.1_pt1 | contig 22238 bp, 9 predicted proteins | sample 7278071 | NCBI WGS metagenome assembly JAAUYB01 (sample SAMN14350121, study PRJNA611818) | marine sediment metagenome | isolation source: surface marine sediment (1.8m) | place: French Polynesia: Moorea | collected 2018-08 | reverse complement strand
CTCTCCACCAGGCTGTCGTACTGCAGCCGCTTCTCCTTGTTGCCTTCCAGGTACCTCTTTCTCTCGTTCAGCTCTAGTGGGAGGGTGTGCAAGAGGGCGTTGGCCTGGTTGAGGACGTTGGCGACGCTGCCGGGCAGGTTGTCCTCCTTGGCGGCCTCGTCCCTCAGCTTTGCCACCCTGTCCAGGCTGGCCCTGACTTCAGACGCCAGCTCCTCGTGCTCAGACAGCTTTTTCTCGACGTCGTCGACGCCTGTTCCCAGCAGGGGCCGAGAGCGCACCTCTCCCTCCCTCGCCGAGAGGGCGTCTAGCAGCTTCTCCACCTCCCCCACCAGCCTCTCGTGGTCGGCGGCGGACTGGACGTGTTCAGCCCTTTTCTTCTCGATCGCCCTCTTCAGGGTCTGGATCTGAGACTTGAGTGATTGAAGCTGTTCCGTGATCTTGTTGCGGTCCTGCGAGGAGCCCTCGGCTGCGATTTGCTCTCCCTTGTCAAAGGCGGCGGCCAGCTGAGCCTCGCACTCGCCGATCTTCTCCAGCACCTCCTCGTACCTCTTGGCCTTCTCTGAGGAGGGCAGGCTGGAACGCTCGACTTCCTTCACCACCTCCGTGTACTTGATGATGAAACCGGTGATGCCGGTGACGAGCTCCATGAAGCTGTGGCGGACGCCGATGAGCGAGCGTATCTTGACCATCTGGTTTTCAATGGCCAGGATGAGCTCCTGCTGCTGTTGCAGCAAAGCTCGGAGCTCGTTGACGTTGGTGCCCGCCGTGCGGTGGAGCTCCTCCAGCTGGTCCTTGAACTTCTTGAGGTCTGCCAAGATCTTCTCGTAGGCCCTGAGCACCTCCTCGGCATCCTCCACCCGGTGCCCGATCGGCCTGTTCAGTAGCTTGATCTCCCTCTGGATCTCACCGAGGTGTGAGACGCTTTCCTCGATCCTTGAGGCGGTGCGGCGGTACCGGTCGATATTCTTGACCAGGTCGTCCACCTTCCTGCCGGCAGCCTCGGCCACCTTGTTCATCTTGTCGCACGCCTCGTCCATCTGGCTCCTGAGGGTGAGGCGGTCGGCGTCGCTCAGAGTGGGTAGCATCTCGTTGGCTTGGTCCACCAAGTGCCCCAGGAGCTCCCTCGTCTCGTCCTCCTCCTTCTTGAGGGCGCGGAACTTCTGCAGGTGCTCATCCAGCGTGGCGATGTTGACGGTGCTGCTGCCGCGCATCTCGGCTGAGGACATGGCGGCCTCGGCCTTGGCCAGCCACTGGGTGCAAGACTCCAGCTCCGACTCGAACTTACGCCTCGGCTCTACCTTCTCCTCCACCCTCTTGGTCTTGCTCTTGAGCTTGGACTTGAAGTCTTCGAAGGAAGCCTCCAGCTCCTTGAGCTCCTTCAGCAGGGCGGGTTGCTCGTCTCCCTCCTGCTCTGCCGACTTTGTCAGGGACTTGATGTTCTTCCTCAGCTTGGACATGCTGCTCTCTTCGTAATTCTTCAGTTCACTTTCAGCCTTCTTCAGCTTGGCAGCCTTCTGTTCCAGAGCGAAGGCCCTGAGAGGGTCGAAGTCTTCTCCGGCGGCTGCGGTCAAGCCGAGCTCGGACGACTTTGCCTTGAGCCAGGTAGCGACCAGGCCCACGTCGTCGTCTACCCGCTTCCTGTCCTCGTTCGTCTGTTTCTCCCTCTTCAGCACCTCCTTCGCCAGCTTGGTCAGGATGCCGTGGTTGGTGGACAGCATCTTGAGGTAGGCCTGCAGCTGGTCTCCCTCCTCCGGCCCGAGGTCTGACCGAATGGTCTGGGCTTTGTTCTCCAGAGACTCTAGCAGCATGCTCTTGGCCTCAATCTCCTTGGTGAGAGCGGCCACCTCGCGCAGCCGCTTCTCCGGGTCTTCGTGCGGGCCCTCTTTCATGAGGAAGGCGGTCTTCTCCTTCATCCATCGGTCCGTGGACTCGATCTCTCCCTTGGTGTCCGCGTAGCCCGCGTGCGCCATCTCCAGGATCTGTCTCTTGCGCTCGATCCTCCTCTTGATGTCGGCCGCTCGCCGCTCCACCGAAGCAGCTTGCTCCTGCACATGCTGACGGTCCATCTCGCCCACCTCCTTAGCCACCGCCTCGGCCTTCTCAGCGGAAGAGGAAGTAAGCACCGGGGTCTTCTCCTCGCACTCGGCGGCCAGCTCAGCCACCTTCTCCAGGCGTTTCTCCACACCTAGGCCGGAGGAGGATGCTTCCAAGGACTCCAGGGACTTGGCCATGTGCTCGAACCAGGCCTGCGACTCCTGGATGCAGGCTCGGTAGTCTTCCACCAGAGCTTGCTGGTTGAACCTTTTGTCCAGCAGCATTCCGATCTAGTGAAGAAGAATGGACGACAATTAATAAGAGGGCTAAATAATATAAGCGAATAGCAAAAGATTTTTACGTGTTCATCCAATGTGTCGAGCGCAATTTTCAAGTGATGGTCTGCGGCTCCAGTGGAGGATGCGGCCTGCTCCTTGGCTTCGATCTCGTCGAGGACAGACTGCTTCTCCATGACTGCCTGCCTCATGTCTGACACTGTGTTGATCTCCAGCTGCGCCGCGTCCGGCCTTAGCTTGGCAGGCCGCTTCAGCATCTCGGCCACCACGTTCTCCTGCCCGCTGATCCAGGCCTCCAAGGAGTCCTTCGTCTTCTGGATCCCCTCCAGTTCGCTCAGTCGCGAACCCAGGGAGGACATGCGTCCTTGCACCTGCGCGATTAAAAATCGTGTCAATGTAGCAAGAATTATTTGTAGTCACTATTGTTTACGAAGTAGGCTGGAAAAGAACCTACTTACCTCATCAACGAGGGAGTCAAAACGAGAGGCCACTGCCTTGGACTCCACCTCTTCCAAGAGGGCTTTGGTACGCTCGCTGTGTTTCTCATTGTCCTGCTGTAGTTACAATGCAACAAGGAGTAGTACTGGGATTAAAGAAGGTGTCCGAAACCAATTGGGATAAAAAATAATTTAAGAGGACGTACTAAGTACTGCAATGGGTATTTGGAAAAAAACACTCGAAATAAAGAAATTAAAATCGACGTCAAAATATGGATTTGTAGAACTCATTATTAAGGGTTGGGATGAATGAGGAAGCACTCAAAGAACTAGGTACAAGGGTAGGGCGGGCAGAACGGTACCTTGTCGATGAGATCCTCCAGCTTCAGTTTGACTTGGACTTCCTTCTCCGGAGTAAGAACGGCGCCGGCCTCAGTCAGCGGCGTTCCCGGTCTCGAAATGGAGGCGGTGGCTGCCTCGCAGGCCTGAACAGCGTTCTGCAGAACAGTCTTTTCTGCCTGCAGCCGATTGTGGATGCTCTGTAAATGGGAAAATAAGGAACAAATGCAGGCAAGTGGGAAAAAAGCATTTCGATTATATTGGGGAGGGGGGAATTACTAATTACCCTGAAATTATCGTATTCCTTTTGGACATCCTCAACTTCCTCAACCGGCGTGTCCAGGCTGTCTCGTATTTGCGGCTCGAGAGACTCCAGGTTTTTGATAATGTTGTCCAGGGCGTCCTCATACTCCTGGAACTTGGCCAAGGAGTCGTACAGTCGGTTTTTTATCTGGGTGCTTGTCTGGAGCAGGGAGTTGTAGCTCTCCTGGTAGTTTTGGTGCTGCCGCTCAATTGTCGTTTTCATATCTGGGCGTTTTTTGGAATACCTAAAAGAAATGAATAAGTATAAAAATAATGGCAACGAGGAGTGCAAAAATTCTTAAAAGATCTCACCTGGCCACTTGCGCGTGTCCCATTTCCCTGACCGCGTCCAGCGTGGCCTGGTACCCCTTGATCTCTTCCATCAGCTTCTCGTGCTGCTCAATCTGCTCCTGCGTCTGGTCGCGGGTGGTGATGTACAGCGAGTTGTGTGCCATCAGCTGGAAGGACATCTGCAGCAGCCACTTCTCTACCTCCTGCGCCGCCCTCTGGTACTCGGCCTGCTCGGAGATCTCCCCGTCCAACCGGGCGGTCAGCTCGGCGCAGGTGGACTCAAAGTCGGAGAGGGCGGAGCCCAGTTCAGCGGCGGTGCCCAGGAGGGCCGCGTCGTCGCCCGGCAGCCGGGCGGCCTCCAACCTGGCGGCCTCAACCTCCTCTTTCTTCTTGTCCACTTCGGCGGCGACGCCTTTCAAGCGCTCGAGGAGAGTCTTCATCTCCCCGACGTCCCCGGTGCCTTCCTCCGTCTCGGCCCTGGCCTCAGCCAGCACCGTTCTCGTGTCAGCCACCCAAGAGGAAACCCCCTCCAGGACAGACCTCGCGTCCTGCCACTTCTGCTGCAGCTTCTGCAGCTCGGACAGACCGTCGCTAACTTCCACCGCCAGGCGGTCGTACCGCTCCTTCATCCCACGAACTTCTTCTCGCATGCTGTCAACCTGGTAAATAAAGATGCACAATTGTGGTATCATACTATACCGTACAAATTCTTATTTTTCCGGCACGTTTAAAAAACATAGCTTTGATGAAAATTGTCTACCTGGTCCTCGGGTGTCACCCCAGCCACACCGGCCAGAGACCGCGTGACGCAGTTGAGAAGGTGCTGCCCCTCGGTCATCCTCGCTGTCACTCCCTTGAGCTGCTCCACCTTGTCGTTGAGGCTGGCCGGAGCGGGGCTCTCGCCACCCAGGCTTGCAGCGTCGTGGGCCGTCCCGCTCGCCCTGGAGAACCAGTCCTCGAACTCCTCCGCCGTTCGGCGGAAGTCCGAGTGGTCTGAGACGGATTTCTCGGTCCTGCTCAGAAGGGCCTGGAGGGTGGTGTACAGGTTGGTGTAGGATGCCTGTGCGCTGACGGCCTTGTCTCGGACGGGGGCGTAGGCGGAGTACTCCATCAGGATTTCGCACTTGTCGTTCAGCGCCTCCACCTCGTACTTCTGCTTGTTGGCCTCGCGCAGAAGTTCTCTTCTCCTCTCCAGGTCGTCTGTGTTCTTCTCCGACGACTCGCTCTCCTTCTCCACCTTCTTCTGGAACTCCTTGAGCCACACGGAGACGTTGTTGTGGCAGGTGTCAAACTCCTGCCAGGCTGTGATGCACTTGTCCAGGGTCTTCTTCGCCTGCTTCGCCTGATTTCTGACCTGGTCCCAGTCATACTTCAGTTGGTGATTGTCTTGATTTATGATGTCCTTCCCTTCTTCCCCTGTTGTTTCCAGGACTGATGCGCTGAAGCGAACGACATTTCTGATCAGGTTGTCCCCGTCCTTCACGGACTCAATTAGCTCCTCCAGCTTGCGCTGCTTGGCCAGGGCTTCCTGCTTGTCCCCGTGGGAGTCCCCGTTGTGCTGAAGCTCAATTTTCATTTTTCTTATCCAATCGGAAGCCTCGTTGAAGGCATCAGAGTAAGCTTCGTGCGATTTCACTTGCACCTCCAGGGCAGCAATGTTCTTTTCTACCAGTTGGGTCAGCTCCCTGAATCGTTTAATGCTGTCCGAGAAGCCCTTGTTCGGGATGTTGGGATGGTCCTTGAGCTTCTGCTCCAACTTTTGCACCGTAGACTTGTGAGCTTCCAGGTCTTTAAGAATGGCTCTGTTCTTCTCCAGGTTTGCCCTCTTCTCCCCCAAGGTGTTGTAAAAAGAGCTGTCGTCGCTGCGGGCTTTCGCTCCTGCCTCCTCGATCCAGTCCATCAAAAGCTTGTTTGACTTGTCGATATCACCTAGGAGGTCGAATCTGTTGTTGAGGTTCACCCGGACGTCCTGCACCTCTGACAGCAGCTTTTCGAAGTCAGCTTTCACGGCCATCGTCTCATCCTGAATTGTTTGAGCTCCTGAGGGCTCCGTGTTCATCAGGACTCTCTCCTTCAGCTCCAGAACGTACCTCAGCTTGTTCTGACCGTTCTCCAGAGACTGCCGGATCTCCCTGAGCTCCTGGAGTTTGCGGTTGATCGCTTCGTGGGTGTTCTCTGCGTGCTTGCAGTTGTTCAGTTTTTCCCTCGTCGTGTCGACGAAAGCCTGGCAGTCTTGGAGGAGAGCGTTGTGCTGGTGATGCTCCTGGAAGAACATCTCCAGACGACGCATGACGTCTTTCGAAAGGGAGATCAGGGCCTGGTACTTTGTCGTGATTTGAGTTATAGCGTTGGACACCCTGGAGTCGGCACATGTTTGGAGCAGAACCTGCCCCTTCCTGTTCAGGTTGTCAAGCTCCTTCTGCCAGTCGAAGATGCTCTGAAGCTCCACCTGGAAATCCTCCAGGATTTTTCTTTTCTTTGGAAGGTCGCTCTGGAAGCTGTTGTAGCTCTGCACCGTCTCCTGGGTTCTGTTCAGGTAGTCGATGGCCTCCTGGTGCAGCTCCTGGTAGTCTGTCCACCTGCTAACTCCATTTTCCAAGATGCCCTTCACCTTCGCCATTTCCTCGTTGAACTGGTCGTACTCGTCCTGGAGGAAGGCGACTTCTTCCTCGACGATTTCCTTGTCGTCGCTCAGGGCAATGGTGCAGGCGTCGGCGGCAGTCCTGAGAGCCTCCTCCAGCTTTTTCTCCCCGTCAGCCTGTTCTGACTGCAAGACCCTCAACTGTGTGAGCTTGGCCTGTAGAGATTCCTTGTCTCCAGTTGGTTCGGAGCACTTTGCCAGCCTCTCCTTTGCTTGCTTCAGCCAGTTCATGAAGTCGTGTCCCGCTTCCATGAACATTTCGTGCTTGTCCACCATCTCTTTTTCCTTGTCGTACAGCTCTTGGGCTTGCTTGGACAGATTCTCATACTTGGTCGTGATTTCCAGTACGGGCGCTTCTCCGGCGGCTCCGGAGGACGACGTCGCGCTCGCTGCCGCCCCTGAAGAAGCCACAACGCTCTGGATCATGGGCTCAAAGGCCTGGATGTCCCTGAGGATACTGTTGGTCCTTCTGAGCGCCGCGGTCCTCTCGCTGACGGACAGGGTGGAAATTCCAAGGGTGCTGCGCCTGGTGATCATGACGTTCCTCGTCTGAGACGCCTGCTGCAGCCTGTTCTCTCTCTCGTTGATCCACTCTTGCAGCCTCGATACCGACTGCTGGGCGTCCGACCACTGCAGGAGGTCTGTCTCTACTGACACCTTGGCCGTCGACATCTTCCTCACCAGTTTCTCCCAGTCGGTCTGGAGCTCTCGGACGGCCTCGTTGATCTTCTCCCTCCCGTCCGACCTCGTGTTGCGGACGGCCTTCTCCCCCCAGTCGACGGCCTCGTGCACGTACCGCTGGCCCTCCTCCTGGTTCTGTATGAGGGAGCGGATCTTGTCCAGCTGGGCGTGGAGCTCCTCCTTGGTCTTGCCCTCGGTGACCGTGTTGCTCCGGATGTTGCTCCACGCCAGCTCCATCCAGTCGCGGGCGGCGTTCAGGTTGACGTCGAACTCGTAGTGCTGGTCGTAATGGTTCGTGATCTTGTGGAGGACCTCGTTGGCGAACTTGCAGACGTTTTCGTACTTGGCGCAGGTTTCCCTCTGCTGCGTGGCCACGTTGGCGTGGAGGCAAGAGTCCTTCATTTGGTCTGCCATGTTGTTGTACTTCTCCAAATTCTCCTCGCCCTTCTTCAGCTTCTTGTGCAGCTCTTTGACGTCCCGCACGGCCTTCTCCTTTTCTTCAAGGGTGGCGAGCAGACAAGTCTTGGCGGCTTTAAGGTTGATATCCGCTTGCTGCATCCAGTCGCTCAGCCTCTCGGTCTCTTCCTTGAAGTCGCAGAAGATGTTCATCACTTTGCCCATCTGGCTGCGTTGCTCCTTGATATCCCCGAAGAGGACGTGGAAGTCCTCTACAGCTTTCGCCACCTTTGCCTGGATGTCCTCTTTTTCCTTGCTCGTTTTCGCCGATTTTAAAAGCACATCTCCCGTTTGCTGTACTTGTTCAACGAGGATTTGCCCTTGGGCTTCTTTGTTCAGGAGGTGGTCCAGCGCCTGCGTGACGGCCTCCACGTAGTTCTTGTCGTTGGGTGATCTCTGCTTCATAGTGTGGAGCTTGTCCTTGCATCTTTGAAGGTACTGGGCCAAGCTGTCCTGCGCTGCCTTGAAGGCCTTGTGATCCTTGTGCATCGCCTCGTAGTTCAGCAATTTGTCCTTCACTGCCAGGAGAAGCTTGTCAAACCTGTCACATTGGGCCACTGCATGTCCAGTCGATTGGTTGTTGTAACCCTGCGTCTGCATCTGAAGAGTCTTCGCCTTGATTTGATCCACTTCAACCTTTTCTGCCTTCAGTTTTTCTTCAATTGGCTTCAGTTTCTCTATGTGATTGCGCCTGTCGCCGCCTTCGGCCTCCTCCGAGTCAATTTCTTCGATCGCAAAGTCCACCGTGTCGAGCGTTTTGGACAGCTGGTCGACCTGCTCGAGGTAGCCGGACCACTTGTGCGCCGAGTCGTCCATAGACATCTTCAACTCTGCGATCTTGGACACCAGCTCACTCCAGCTGCCCTGCAACTGGGTTATCTCGCCCTTGATCTTGTCGTGGCCGTCGGGGGAGGTGTTCGCCAGGACGGACTGGGCCAGCTCCACTGCAGACTGGACCTTTCCGAAGCCGTCGTCCCTGGTCATGAGCAGGTCGTTGATGGCGCGCATCTTGGCGTCGATGTCCTCCTGGGTGGAGAGGTTGGCGCCGGCAATCCTAGAGAACTCTGACGTTTTGTCGGCGATCCATTGCCGGCAGCCCTCCAGAGTCGTTTCGTAGTCTGCGTGGTTCTTCACCAGCTGCTGCCACTTTACCACCAGGTCCTTGACCTTCAGGTTCACCTGCTGGTACTTGATGGAGAGCTCAGTCAGTTGGCTCTGCCTGGCTCCCGCCTGGGATTGAACTCCCTGGCTGAGCTGCTGTGCCCGCTCCGTCACAGCGTCGATTTCGATCTCCTTGGCCCTGATCTGCCCCTGCAGGGCCTTCAGATCCTCAAGCTGCTGCTGCTTCTCGGGCAGAGTCCCCTTCAGGTCGAAGGTATGCAGTTGGGTGTCGGTATCCTTCAGCCAACTCAGACACTCTTCTCTCACGCTCTCGAAGTCTCCCCACTGTTTGATCTTGGCCTCCAGGCCCTCCACGTACAGCTTCAGCGTGGAGACCAGATTCTGCCACTCCTGGGTAGAGGCGTCGATCTGGGCGCGAATGTTGACTTGGCCGGAGACCACTGTCCCAGGAATAACCTTCTCTCCCAGAGTCTTTACGGCGGCCGTTCTGAACTCTTCCTCCGGCAGCGTGAGCTGCAGGCTCTTCAGCCTCTCCAGGTTGGCGTGCAGACTCAACCTGTCCAGAGAGGTGTCTCCCCACATCTCCACAGTGTTGAGAGTTGCATTCATCCACTCGCTGGCGTCCATGACAGCCTTGGTGTACTGGTGGTGGTCGCCGACGATGGCCTCGTACCTCTCCACGCGGTTCTGAGCTCGGGCGAGCACCTCGGCATGTTTTTCCTTTGAAGAGGCAATGAAGGAGTTGGTGCGGTCCGACTGCTCGGGGAGGGAGCTCGCCTTTTCCTCCAGGTCGTCCAAAACGGGTTTTTGCCCCTTGATGTCCTGGAGAATGTTTCGGTATACCTGGAGCTGGCCCTTCTTCTCGTCCAAGGTCGTCTTGAGCACGATGTCTCCCTTCAGCTGCTCCTGCGCCTCCAGTAGCCAGCGCGAGAAGGCGGCGCTGCTCTCCTCGAAGCCCTCCCACCTGCTCAGGCGAGACTGGAGCTCCCTCTCCAGCTTTGACAGCCGCTCGTAGAGGGAGTCCGTGGCCTGCTGGCAGTCTCCCAGCTGGGCCTTGACCGCGTCCCTCCCCTCCGGGGCGGTGGAGGACATGATCTGCTCGCCGCTTTCGGAAGTGGCGTTCAGCTGGAGCAGGGTGGAGTGGCGCTCGCCGGAAAGAGCCTCCACGGCGCCGAGCGTCTTTGCCACCTCGTCACGGTTGCCGGCCACTTGCGCCTGGCGGACGCACTGCTGGAGCTGGTCGTCGACCTTGGTGAGGTGGGCCGAGAAGCTCCTGTACTTGTCGTCGTACTTCTTGTGGGCGGCGACGGCAGCCGAGCATTTCTTGAGCACCTCCTATAAAAAATCAAAACAGAACCATAGAGATTTCAGAGAATGGCCCTGGAGACTACCAATAAACTTGAAATTTTTAAAAAATATCTCAAGGCGGGGCTCGTATTCGCACAAAAAAGCAAGAAAAAACTTATTTTTTTCGTAGTAAAAATGTTTGTTTTTGAGGTTCTTTTTATTTTGTGGAAGTAGTTTAGTTGTGCTACATGTATTTTCAGTGGAAGTGTTTCGAATGTGGCTCTTCGTCTAAGTGAATAAAAGATTTCCCTAACCGGAGCAAAGAAGAAGAACTCAATGTGCAATAGGCAGACAATTATTTTTATCTTCATGGAGATCTAAAATAGTGTAAACTTTTCTAGATCCCCGTGTTCATGCATGGCAATTTCAAACTTTCAAGCAGGAAAGCGTCTCCATTCAGGGCCAAATTTCTTCTACAGTAATGTCAACTAAGAAGTAATATCAACTAAGAATAAAACAAGGACTAAAAGAATGCGACTATTCGTCACGTTCTGAACCGCCTGCTTATACTTTTTCAAGATATGATAATTATTTACCAAACATACATACAGTGCTCCAGTGTTAAAATTTGCACTATGCACTGACAAGTCAGGTGAAAAAAGTAAAATCCAGAGAGAAGTGTGAAGCTTGTCTCAAGAAGCTTGTCTTTTCACTTCTCTCTGTACATCGTGGTACAGCAGCCAGAGAGAAGTGAAAAGACAAAAGGCAGAGAAAAGTGAGAAGACGAGAGCTATAGGCTCGCTCTTGTCCAATTTTTCCTTCTCCATCCCTCCTAGCTCTGCTCTGTCCCTGCACATCCTCCCTTTCTGTTCCTTCTGACAAACGGTGTCAAATGAAAAAAAGAAGAAAAAAAGGAAACGAGTGGACCAAGACCCCTGCTACGCAGGCGGTAATAAGTAGATGAGATAAAATTTTGCATTCTGCATTCGCAACAGGAGGCACCCCGGTGCACTATTACTTACCTTCACTGTTACTTGAATGGCATGGTATCTTGAGGTAACTTGTTGGACGTTCATTGATATTCTTGTTTCGCTGCTCAAATGTGAGATATCAGAGCCCTCTTCGGAAAAGTGCTCAGACTCGTTGTCAGCTTGGCGTAGGTTGAACATGACAGACTGAAACAGAAAAATTTATTTATCGTATTAGGTATGGTCGACTAGATCCTGTTAATTTTAAGCAGTGTAGTACCTGTTCTAGCTGATCAGCCAAAGAAATGTACTCCTGCACGGAAGAGTTCCAAGCCTCGACAACCCGTTGGAAATCCTGTAATATGTTAGTGATTTTTCCAAGCTTAAATTATGAATGATCAAAACGGCTATCGTGCGAATACCTGGAAGCGATCCAGTTGGCCTTGCTTTTCCTCCAGAGAGCCTCTCAGGCCGTAGCTCTTCAAGGAGTTTTCGCTCTCGGTCAGCCAGGCAATGATCTTGTCGAAAAGGTTCTCGTACTCGACCCACTGGGCGATTCTGCCGTTCAGGGCTTGGATGACGTCGGCGAAAGAAGCTTCAAGCTTGCTGAAGTCGTACCTGAAATTGGAGGATCAAAATGTGTGCCGTACAGTTCCATTTTCCGAAGGAACCCATATATCGGTATTTTGTACTCACGTGACATTCTCGAGATCTCTTTCCATGGCCTCCTTTGCCCTCTGGGGAAGCTTGTTTTCACCGAGGGCAGCAACGCTCTTCTTCAATTTTTCAATTGCGGTCTTTCCCTCTGACATGTTTCCGCTGAGCTTGCTGACTTTGCCGAGCCTGGACTCCACTGTGGCTTTGTTTCCAGTGTAATCGGTGTAGACTTGGAGCTTGTTCCACATTTGCTTGCTCCAGTCCAGATGGTGCTTTTGCAAGTCCTGGTACTGTTGGATGTATTCTAGGGCTTCTTCCACCGAGAGGACGTTGGACCTCACCCTTTCCAAGGTTTCTCCGTACCTTTCGTTTAGGGCGTCGATCTCTCCTTGGATCTCGGCGGGGTCAGCAAGTGTATTGGCTTGAACGACCGCCGCGCCCTTTTCATTCACGGCTTCAATCACTCGTTTGTGGGATTCCACGTCGGCCAGGTCTGCCTTTAGCTTGAACAGGCGAGAGCGAGTCTCTTGGGGAGACAGCCAGTTTGTTTGCTCCTTCGAGGGAGAGTCCTGCTGTCCCGGAGAGGCCTCCAGGGTGTCCATCCACTGGCAAGCCTGCTCCAGCGCTTCCTTGTAGAGAGTCCAAGCCTGGTTCTGCTGGTCTTGCCTCTTCTTCAAGTTCTCCTCGTTCTCCTTCAGCTCTTCGTACCGTTCTCGCTGCTCTTTCAGTTGCTTTCGAATGACCTCGCGTCCCAGGCCGCTAGTGTCTGCGAAGAGCCTTTCGCCCAGGATGCCCACGTTGTTGATCTTGGACGGCATTTGCTCCATGTGGGTCGTGATGAAGCGCAGCAAGTCTGCCTTCTTGTCCAAGTCAATTGCCTTGGCAACATTTTCCATGGCTCCCTCGATTTCTGTCAGCTTCGTGTCTATCTCCCTCTTCTTATCCTCGAAGTTTTGGTGCTCCTCAACCAAGCCCTGCCACTTGGCAACAACCTCCTTGCTGAGGACGTGGAGAAGCTGGTACCTGTTGCTGGCTTGGGTGATGGCTGGTTTCAGATGCTCTGCTCCGGTGTTTTGCAACAGAACGTGGGATTGATTGACGAAGTCGTCAATAGTCTTCTCGTAGTCAACGACGTCGATTCTATTCTGGTTCAAAGTCTCCAGCTGTCTCTGCTTTTCATCAAGGCTGCCCTGCAGGACCTGGTTGCGGAAGATTCCTTCGTACTTTTTGAACCACTCGGAGTGTCTCAAGACGTCGTCGTTGAACTGCTTCCACTGGCCTTGAGCCTTCTCCATGTTGATGTCAACGTCGTCGATGAGAGCGGAGTGCGTGCTCCAACTTTCTTTGACTTCTTGCAGTTCTTTCTTTAATCTCTGGGCACCTCTTGGGGAGGTGCTCTTGCAAACAGACAAGCAGAGGCTTTCCAGCTCGGCCAACTTTTTGTCGCCCAGATCTTTGTTTTCCTTCAGTTCTTTCAGCAGCGAAATCTTTTTCTCCAGGTCCTTCTTGTCTCCTGCCACATCGGAGCACTGCGTCAAAAGGTCCGACTGAGTGGAAGCAAAGTCGGTGAAGGATTTCATGACGCCGATGTACGTGGTGTGCTCCTCCACGCATGAGTGAAGCTTGTCCATGAGATCTTTCGACTTGACGCCGATGTTGTGGAAGAGCGCCTTGATGGATTCGATGTAGACTGTCAAGGAGTTGTCCTGAGTCTGGTTGACAAGGTCTCTTGCCTTGTTGCACACGGCGTCGACCAGAGAGTTATGGGTGGTAATTTCTTGATGCACGATCCTGTGGTTTTGGAGCTGCCCCTTCTTCTCCTCCAGCGAAGCTCTCAGCTCTGTATGTTCCTGCATTGCTGCCTCGATGTCCCGGAGCCACTTTGTCAGTTGCTCTTGCAGGCCGGTGAAATCAGCAAACTGTTGAAGGCAGTTGTCGAGCTTGTTGGTGGCCCCTTGCAAGTCGTCGCTGAGTTGCTCCCAAGATGATCTGAGTGCCGACAATTTCGCCCGGACAATCTCCTTTCCGTCTGGGGAGGTGTGCGAGTACAGCTTCTCCCCCTGCTCCACCATGGACTCGTACTTAGAGCACTCGTTGCTTCTCATTTCGTCCAGTTCCTCAAGATTGTTCCTTCGTTCTTGCAGCACCTTCAGATCTCCGATGACCTCGCCGTACTTGTTCAAGTCCTCGTTGATTGCCTTGATCCAAGCAGCGAATTCTTCGATTTGTTCGTCGAAGGACTGGTGTTCTTTGGCGAATCCTTCGTACTTGGCGAGGAACTCCTTCAGCGTTTTGACGACGACGACGTATCTCTGATTTAGATGAGCAACCTGAGATGGAATTTCCGAATCTTGGTCTACTTTTGTTACCGCTTCCATCATCTTGGCCAGCCTCTCCTCTTTGGCTTCGACTTCCTTCAAGGTATCTCGTAGCGCCGCGCAGTACTTTTGCTTTGAGGCAGCATCTTTCTTCATTGTGTGGTCACGCAGCACCTTTTCTTTGGATGTGAGCCACTCGCCAAATAACTCCATTTCTCTCTGCAGATCTTCCAGCTGGCCAGTAAGAGCCTGGAGCTGATCTTGGTAGTTTGATGCACGCTTCAGATGGTTTTGCCAAGAGCTTTTCAAGTTTTCCAACTCCTGCTGAATTTCTGCGCGCTGCGAAGGATCAGTCCCTGTGAGAACGTCTTGTTGTAATTCCGAACATTGTGAAAGCAGCTTGTCACAGCCTTTCTCTCCTTGCACTAATGCTCTGACTGCTTCAACTCTTTTGGCAGTTTCTCCCGTCTCAATGGGCGTGATCATTAGGAGCTCCAGGTCCTTCTCAGCGTTGGAGATCACGTCTCTGCACTTTTCCAGAGCGGCATTGTACTTCTCGTAGTTTGCAACTTGCTTCTGTATGGCATCCAATTTCTTGGCGGCTTTGTCCTTCAACTTAGAGTAGTCGGATGTTGTATCTGTCATTTTCTTGGTGACTTCAGCGTTATTGAGCGATTTTGCTTGAGCTCCAAGATTCTCCACGATGGCGGCGTGCGACAGCACGTCCTGCAAGACAGCTTTACAAGCTTGGTGAGACGCCTTCTTGTCCGCCAAAGAGATCATCCTTGGAAGGTCTTTGTCCACGACTGCGTTCGTCGTCTGCAGCCAGGATCTCACTTGTTTGTGGTTGTCCTCGAAGGATCTCCATTTCAATGCCACAGCGTCGACAGTCTTTTGGACGTGGGTCATGTAGTCAATGTGATTCTCCCAGCTGTCCCTCATTTCCCTGATATGGGCTCGAATGGAGTCTCTGTCTTTGGGGGCGATGTAGGCAAAAAGATTCTCTCCCGACTCGATGGCCTTCTCCAGGAGGTCATGACCGGTGGCCTTTTCTTTAAGGAGGACGTTCAACTTCTGGACTTTTTCGTCAGGGATTGGTTGGTTGGCATTTTTGGCCAGCTCCTCAAACTGCTGCAGCTTCTTCTTCGAGTCCATGAGCCACACCTCGAAGGCCTGAATCGCGTCGTTCTGGGCATCCTTGCTCGCGAAGAGGGACCCAAGCTTGTCCACCTGCTCCGACAGCGCAGACTTGGTCCCCTCGAATCTTTTCCGTAGTTGCTCCGTTTGCTGGCTGATTCTGGTCTCTGGTGATTCTTGGCAGATAGCGACGGCGACGGCGTCCACCTCGTCCACGTCCGCCTCCTTGGACTGCAGAGCAGACTGCATCTCTTGAAGTTTGGCGGACACTTCGCGAAAGTTTCCAATCTCCACTGGCTTTGAGAGCTGCTGGCGAAACTCCTCTTCCGTTTCTTTGAGCCAGGAGGCAAGAGTTTCCGTTCCATTTTCGTACTTCTTCCACTTGTCCAGCATTTCAAGTAGTTTCTTTTTGACGTCTTCGGCCTTTTTCAAGAGATCTGATTTCTCTCCTGCTAGTCCCATGATAGAGCTCTGGATTTCTGGAACCTTGTCGTTTTCCACAACTTTCATCATTATATCGGCGCTCGCTTCCAAAGATCCCTTCTGCTGGCCCTTGTCGGTGAGGTGCTTGATTATTTCTTGGACGGTGTCCAGCTTGGACTCCAAACTGTACTTGTCGCTGCCCGCCTCAGGCTGGCACCAGGCTATTTTTTCCTTGTTGGAGTGGAGCTGCTTCATTTCGTCCTGCAGTAGCTCGACGTAATGTTTTTCCAGGATTCCGTAGAGAGTGGAGTTAGTCTTGCCCACTTGAGAACTCACGTTTTCGTATCTTCTTTCCAGGTTTGCGAGCTCTTTAAGCAGGACGTTGGTATCGGCAGATCCATATCTCTTTTTGATGCCCTGTATTTTCTCTTCGATTTCGGACAGCTTTTCCTCGCAGCCGTCAACGTCATCCAGGATCTTCTTCGAGGTCTCCCATCGGGCGAATATTTCTGCATCGTCTCCAGAAGTGTCGTCGCATTTGATGGCTTGCTCTCTTAATTTAGAAAGTCTGTCGAGAATCTCTTTCATGGCATCTCGGACACTCTTTGTGTTTGCTCCCAAGTCGCCCAGAGTGCTGTTGAGCTCTTTTGACAACTCTTCCGCCTCTCCCAGCTCCTTTTCTATGGCATCCGAAAGGTCCTTAAACACAGAGGGAGGGAGGTCTTTGTTGAGCTTCTGCAGCTGCTCGATCTTTTGGTCGATGCCTTTCTTCATATTCAAGTAAGCAGGCAGCTCGTTGGTGTACTTGCTCAGCTTGATTCGGGCCAGCTCGGCGTCGGAAACATTAGACAGGGCATCCTGCATTCCTCCCTTGGCATCGGCGATCCAGTTCAGCAACTCGTCTTTGCTCTGCTGGAGCTGTCTCCAGACCACGAGCTGAGACTCCAGGTCACTCAGTCTGGCCTTGAGGTGAACTCCCAGAAAGGTGAACCTCTGTTGCACCTCCTGCAGCTCTGCCTTGAGCGGGGTGACGTCGAACGAGGGGACGGTCTGCAGCTCCTGGATGAGCTGAGTCAACTTCTTGTAGTAGGACTCGAACGGGTGCCTCAACTTTTTCAGAGAGTCCAATCCCTTCTTGCACATGTCGATCAGCCTCGGAATGTCCTTGGGTCCTTTGATGGCGCCCGGCTCGCAGACGGCGTCGTACACGTCTTGTACCTGGCTCAGCTGGGCGTTGATCTCGTTCCTCATGGCGATGCAGTTCTCCCACCGGGAGAGGAGGGATTCGGACTTGGCTTGCTGCTCCTGCAGGAGGCTTGCAACTTTGTCCCACTTCGAGGTCGCCTCCGTCAGTGCGTCTTGCACAAGTTTGGTTTGCGAAGGATCGGCCGCAATCAGCTCTTTTCCGATGGCGTGGTAAATTTCTTTCAGGGAACTTTTATCGTCGCATTCTTTCTTGACTGCAGCTACTTCTTGCGAGGCCTTTCGCAGAGCATCGATGGTGTTGTCCTTTACGTTGATTTTTTGGACCTTCTGCAGAATTATCTGGAGCCAGTCAGCCAATCTCTGCTCAGCCTCTCTGAATTCGTCCCACTTCTCGTCAAGCTTTTGTATCTGAGTTTCCTTAATGCGGACGAGGTCTTTCAGATGGACGATTTTCTGCAGAATGTCCGCCACCAGGAGAAGGATGCTCATCGGTTTTCCCCCCTGAATGACGTAAGTCTTGCTCTTGGCGGCCATTTGTTCGTCGTCAGAACCTTCTGCCTTGCGCGTTTGACATTGCACAGCTAGGTTGTCAAGCTCGGCGGTTGCTCCTTCCAAGTCTGCCGGAGAAGAGGTCTGACCTGACTCAATGGTTTGCTGCAGGTGCTTGAGACTTGCAACAGAATCTGCGTGCCAGTTCCAGAAAGAGGCCCACCTTTTCAAGGCCTGCTTCTTGTCGCTCAGGAGAACTCCAAGCTCGTTGTACTTCTTCTCCAGTTCGTCTATTGACTGCAGCGCTTCAGATCCTCCGCCTCTCTCCTGAGATTCCTTCTTGATCTTGCCCAGGGCAACTCGCTTGTCCTCGTGCTGCTGAGACAGGTCATGGCAAAGCTCGAGGCTGACGTCGATTTTGTCCGAAGGGACTTCGTTCAGGGCCTTGGTGCGGGAGCTCAGCTCTTTCAGCCAATTGCCAAAATCATCCAACTTAGACTGGAAGTCCTGCTGCACTAGAATGGCGTCAGAGAGCTCGTTTGTCCTTCGCCTTGACTCGTCAGAGAGCTTCGTCAGCCTGTCTTTCAGGGAAGAAACTCCTGCCCTCAGATTGCCAGCGCTCTCCTGGGTCAGGTTGGGAGCCACCAAGTCACAGTCCTTCGAAAGATCGATAATATTCGACTGTTTCATTGTGATTTCTGTGTTCAGAGCCTTCAGCTCGTCTAGAGACTTGTTCAGAACGTTCCCTTCCAGGGTTTTCTTCTCCAGGGGCTGCTGGATCACCTTCTCCTTTTCGTCCATCCAGTCCTTCATGTCCTTGTATGATTTTTCTAGTCCCTTCCAGGAGCCCACTAGCTGCGCCATTTTCACATTCCATTGGTCGGAAGTTGTTTTGACGGCCTTCCACCTTGACATCAGAGCATCCATCTCCTCCGCCACGGAGTTGCTGCAGGACATCTTGGCTCCCTTGTCGGAAGCTGCCTTGATGGCGTCTCTCATGGAATCCACATCCCTGCCGAACCCCTGCAAAGCTGCCTGTTCTTTGAGGGCCTCCTCCAGACTGGCGGGGCGAGAGAGCCCCATTGCAATCTTGACCTCTGCCTTCTCCAACCATGGTCGCACCTTGGCAAGATCGTCTTGGTATTCCTGCCAATGCTCAAGGTCTTTTGCGACGTTGGCGCTGTGTTCGTCGACGTCGACGTTCAGAGCCTCAACGTCTCTCTTCACGTCGGACACTTCTCCTCGCAGTCCAGAAGCAACCACGGATCCGTCACCATACAAGGCCTCTGCGTCTTTTTCCAAGTTTTCGAGTCGTTTCATTTTGTCTTTCACGTCTCCTTGCAGCTCTTTTGTCATTCGCACTCTGTCGTCCGGCGAAATGTCGATGGTCAGGATTTGGTCCAGTTTTGTCCTGGCAACTCCGACCCAACTCTTCAAATCTCCGAGGTTCTGATTGAAGTCAGCCCACTTGATGTTGAGGTCTTCGAGGTGCTTGATTTTATCGTCACACTCCTCAAGAAGGTTGTTCAGCTTCTTTTGCATCTCGGCCATCTATGAGGGAAATAAGAAAAAACTCATGATAATTGATAAAATAATATCTCGTGTCAAACACAAACATACCTCCTTCTCTAGCTCGGCCGTCTTTTCTTCGCCGGCCATCGAGTTGAGGGTGTCTGCGAGCTCCCGCATCTTGCCCAGGACGTCGTCCGTCGCCTTTCGGAGCTCGTCCCTCACCGCCTGCTTCCTGCCGAGATCCTCGCGCACGTCGGCCTGAGTCTCGCGAGGAATCACCCGCGCCAACTCTGCCTCCGTCTCCTCCATGAGGTCGGCCACCCTGGCGCGGTTCTCCTTGTACTCCCGCCAGGCTGCCAGGTGCTCCCTCAGGCCCTTGAGGCGCTCTGTGGTGGCTGCGTAGGCGTCCGTCCAGCCGCGCTCTAGAGCGCGCACGTCGTCGTTCAGGAACTCCGGGCAGTTGACGTCCCTCTGGAGGTCCTTGCCCCGCTGAAGCAGGCTGAGGACTTCGGGCCTTTGGCCGTCCAACTGCTGCAAGGCGGCCTCCTGACGTTCGGCTAGGGCCTCCACGGCCTCCTCCGTGTCTGGGAATTTGTCCTCTTGAGTCTGTCTCTGGAGCTCCTCGAGCACGTCAAGGACCTTCTTGGCGTCCTCTCTGAAGCCGTAGCTCCTGGAGTAAACGTCCATCTTCTGCATGGTGACCTCTATCACAGGAATCATGCTTTTGTATCTGGTGATGAGTCCCTCCAGGCGCTTCTGCTCGCTTAGTCCAGAGTCGTCGGCTCGATGGCTGACGAGCTGGTCCAATTTCTGCACCAGCCACTTCATGTCCTCCCTCCGGCCGTCCACGTCACGACACAGTTGCTAGAAAGACAATGAAATCGGTCGGCAAATATAAAAATACAACTCACACCACGGCGAAATAAATTGTAGCTCACCTGAAAGCCGTCTCGCTCCCTCTCGAAATCCTGAAGGGTGCTGGTGCTCTTAAACATCCTGGCCAGGCTGTCGTCCACCGAGTCCATCCACCTGACCATTTCGCTGAACTTCTTTTCGTACTCCCTCCACTGCTCTGGTATCTGTTCCAGCTGGTTGAAGATGGACCTTATTCGCCCCAGCATATCCTCCCACTGGCGGCGGCGAGCGTCTAGCACCTCTCTCAGGCTAGGATCGTCCGGCACATTCTGAGAAAAGGAGGCAGAGATTGTCCCCATCTTCTCCAGGCAGCCTTCCGCCTTGTTGACGACGTCAGACTTGTCGAAGTAGTCGACGTGATTCTGGATTATGCGGGCGACGTTCTCGCTCTTCTGGAAGGCGATGTTCTCGTCCTGGATCTGCCTCTCCACGTTTTTGACGCACTTGGAGAAACTCTCCTCCTCCAGCCGGAACGCCACTTTCATCATGTGCAAGGGAGCGAAGGCCTGAATCTCGTCCCATTTTGTCTTCACTTTTTCTACTTGACCTTCCAAGTTTGCTTTGTCGGCCTCAGAGATGAAGGGCTTCAGTTCTCCAGCAGCCAACAAATAGTTTTCTAGCAGGTGGCTGTTGTCTTTGTCGAAGAAGTGCTTGTGAAATTCGACATTTTCCTTGGAGTCGATGCTTTTTACGGCAATCATGCCCTCTGCCTCCTGAATCCAGGCCACGATGGCTTTCTCGGCTTCCAGGAAAGAGTCCCACGCTTTGATTCCTCCCAGCATGGACTGGTCGAGTTCTCTGATGGCGGCCAGTTTTTCGTTGAACTTGCCGTTTATGGCGTTCATTCTTTGGACGATGCTGCTGTTGTCGATTCCTTCTTTTCCCTCCGTGTTCTTAAGGATGCCTTGGAAGACGTTGTTTTTGCTTTGCACTAGCGCCTGCATGTTGATGGTCTTGGACAAGAATGGTTTGTGTTTGTCATACTCAACTCTCATTTCATCCTGGGTCCCCCCGTGCTTGGCAGTGGAGACGACCCGGTCCACCTCGTCGCACCATTCCAGGATCTCCTTCTCGCCCTGGTCGATTGCCTCAAGTTGCGACAGGAGGTGGTGGAAGAGCTGGATCTTTGTAGGGATCATTGAACGGATGATGACTAGATTCTCTTTCTCTTTCTTCAGCACGAACATCATGTTCTCCACTTCCTCCTGGTCCAACTCCGGGACTAGTTCTTGGAACTTTCTGGAAATGGACTTGAACGTCTCCTCCATGCCTCCGACTTCTCCGTGCAGCTCGACGAGTTTGTCCAGAGTGTTCTTGATGTTATCTGACTCCACCTGCTGAGAAGTGCTGAGGAGATCTTCTGACTTTCGCAACCACTGGTCTAGCTTGTCCAGTCCCTCTTGATAATCTTTCTTTGATCTGCTGACGTCCCCGGCGTGCATGTACTTCTCCACGTAGCTGAAGAGCTGCTCCCAGTTGCTGGTCAGCAGCTGGAACTTGTCCCTGAGGTCCTGACCGACGGCGGCGTCACTGGTGGCCACGAGGAAGGCGACGGTGTCCTGCAGCTGGCTGTAGCGCTCCTTCCAGGAGCTGAGGTCGTGGAAGAACTCTTGTTGCTTGGCCTCGTCGTCCTTCTTGAGCACCTCGAAGGCCTCCACGATGTACTGCTGCAGCGGCTCGTAGTTTCCGTTCCACCGCTTCCAGTACACAAGCACCTCCTCGAGTAGCGACTGGACGCAGCGGAGCTCGGTGGAGACAGTCTTCCAGCGCTCGTCCACCTCCTCCATAAAGCGGTCCATCTGGTCGGACTCTCCCGGGGCGATGTCGCCGTCGCGCCGGTACTCGTCGCACACCTCCTTGAACTCGACGAAGGCCTTCTGGAACTCTTGGAAGATCTTGTTCTTGGACACAAAGGTGCGGTACTGGTTCATGAGCTGCTGGACCCGCTCCTCACGCCCGTACTTGACGGTCCAGTTTTTGAGCTTTGACTCGGTCAACATCAGGAAGGCAACGATGCAACACTGAAAGAAACAAAAGGAATAATATTTTTCATAATTGCCTAAAAGGAATAAAAGTCATACCTTGTGCTCCAGGTACTTGAGCCTCACAGCGCGAATGTCTGACCTCGGCCCAATGTCCTTGAGCCTCCTGGCCATGGACTCGAGCTGCACCTTTGGCACTTGGTTGACCAGCGGGCTGTGGGCGACGGCGTCCGCGAACTGCTTTTGCACCGAGTTGAGGTCGCTGAAGAAGGCCTTGTGGTCCTCTATCTTCTGGTTGAGCACTGCTGCGGCCTCCTCGTTGAGCTGCGGTGGCACGTCGTCGGCGAAGACCAGCGCCTCGCCCTGGTTGAGCCACTCGCCCACCTGACCGAACTCGCCCGGCAGCGCCGTGTCCAGCAGCCACTGCCAGTGGCGCAGCTGCGCCTCCACCTTCTGCCAGTTGGTGTCGATCTCGTCCCAGGCGGCCGGGTCGATACCCACCGCGTTGCGGCTGGTCTGGTCCTGCAGCTGCCGCAGCCGCTCGTAGACCTCCCGCTTGGCGGCAGTCTCGTTGCGGAAGCGTGTGTACTCGTTGTAGTCCATTGGCGCCTGGCCCTTGGACAGGTGCAGCTGGTCGAACCAGCCGATCTTGGTCGTCAGCCAGGCGCGGAGCTCCTGGAACTGGGCCTCGATGGTGCCGAAGCGGTCGGAGCCCTGAAAAAGAGACAGAGAAGGTATCATACT